>Ga0101944_10002308_pt1 | contig 31548 bp, 29 predicted proteins | sample DewCreD2012metaG_FD_75245 | JGI IMG/M metagenome (GOLD analysis project Ga0101944, IMG submission 75245) | Hot spring sediment bacterial and archeal communities from British Columbia, Canada, to study Microbial Dark Matter (Phase II) - Dewar... ... | reverse complement strand
GCCCCGCACCTTGCCAGAAACGGGGAGTTTTGGCAAACCCCCGGCCCCTCGCGTCCCGCCCGGCGCGGGCCCGGCGCGCCGGGCGCCCCACGCCTCTTGCCCGCCGGGGGGGTCAGCGGGCGTTCAGGCTCCAGTCCCAGTCGAGATAGCGCAGCCGCAGGCGATCCCCGGCGGCGAGCAGGCGCTCGCGGAGCTCCCCCCGGGCATGGCGCCGGTAGAAGGCGAGCGTCCCCTCCGGGAAGTCCTCGGCGAACCACCGGAAGAGCGAACTCACCCAGAAATCGGGCTCCTCGAGGCGGTAGCGTGCGGGGTCGTTCAGGAAGTCGGCCGTCAGCCGGTCGAGCTGGGCCTCGAGCGTTCGGCCGCGGAAGGGCTCGGCGGGAAGCGGCGGGCAGCCCCGCGAGGCGCAGTTCACGGCGAAATGCACCCGCGGGTCGCCGAAGCGCGGCCTGAGGATGCCGTGCTCGAGCTCATCGAGGGTGAGGAGCCCTCCGGCGAGGCGGACTAGCGGAATCTTCCAGGGGCTCCGGAACCAGCTCCCGAGGTCCTTGATCGAGGAGACCCGCGGCCAGCGGGTGAGGACGAGCTTGATCGTCCAGGCGTTGTAGGCGTTGATGTAGAAGGCGAACTGCTCCTGCCGCGAAAGCCTCGCGGGGTCGACCCGCGAGAGATCCTCGAGGTAGCGGTCGAGGAGGGCCTCCTCGCGCTTGAAGCCCTCGTAGTCGACCAGCCCGTGCTCCACATGCCGCGCAAGCAGGGCGGCATAGAGGCCGTGGTCGACCTCCGCTTGCGCCGCGGCCTGCGCCGGCCAGGAAAGAAGCAGAGCGAGCGCCGCGGCAAGGGCAAGGCGCCTCACGGTCGATTCCTCCCTTTCCGGCCCCGGGGTCAGAAGGTGCGGGCGATCTCCGCGGCCTTCGCCCGGGCCTCGCCGAGGCTCCGGGCGGTCCGCTCGGGGTCGCCGAGGGTCGGCTCGACGGTGACGGTGTGGATCTCCGTGAAGCCGATGAAGCCGAGGATCGTCTCCAGGTAGGGCCGTTGGAAATCGAAGGGCGCCGCCGGGCTTCCGGGGGGGTATTCCCCGCCGCGCGCGAGCGCGAGAAAGGCGGGTTTCCCCGTGACCAGGCCGGAATAGCCGTTTTCGGGCGAAAAGCGGAAGGTCAACCCCGGCTGGATGAGGAGGTCGAGGTAGTGCTTGAGGCGGTAGGGGATGGAGAAGTTCCACATGGCCGCGGCCAGGACGAACTTGTCGTGGCCGGCGAACTCGGAAGCGACCCGCGTGACCGCCTTCCAGGCCTCGGCCTGTTCGGGCGTGTGCGGTTTCCCGCTCAAGACGGCGTACTTCGCGTCGAGCACCGCGCCGTCGAAGGGCGGAAGCTCGTTCTGGAAGAGGTTCAGGACGGTGACCGTGTCGGCCGGGTGATGCCGGCGGTAGGCTTCCAGAAAGGCGTCGGCCACGGCGATCGAGAGGGATTGCGCCGCCCGCGGCGAAGCCTGGAGGTAAAGAATCCTGCTCATGAGTGCGTTCTCCTCGGTCCGGTTCAGGCGGGGAAGCCGCCCGGGGACGGCGGCGGCTTGCACTGCGTTCATGCGGCAACATGGGCACGGACGCCGCGGCTGTCAAACCGGGAACCGCAAGGCGGCCTTGATTCACGGCCCCCGGGTCTTATGGTTCGAGGGCCATCCATCGTCTGCGCCCCCCGCGGCCGGCGGCCCTGGGGGGGCGGGGATCCCGGCTTGCCCGGCAACGACCCAGACAGGAAAGGAGAACATGCGATGCAGGAACGCAAAGGTGCGGTCACGCTGCGGGGAAACCCCCTCACCCTGGTCGGTGACGAGATCCGCGAGGGGGCTCCCGCCCCCGACGTCACCCTTCTTGACAACGACCTCAAACCGGTCAAGCTCTCCGATTTCCGCGGCAAGGTGTTGATCGTCTCCTCGGTCCCCTCGCTCGACACCCCGGTCTGCGACATGGAGACGCGGCGATTCAACACCGAGGCCGCCGGCCTCGGGGGCGACGTCCAGGTCCTCACCGTCAGCATGGATCTCCCCTTCGCCCAGAAGCGCTGGTGCGGTGCGGCGGGGGTGGACAAGGTGAAGACCCTCTCCGATCATCGGGAGGCGGCCTTCGGCCGGGCCTTCGGGGTCCTGATTCAGGAGCTGCGGCTTTTGGCGCGTTCGATTTTCGTCGTGGACCGCGAGGGGATCGTGCGCTACGTGCAGCACGTGAAGGAGGTTTCCCAGGAGCCCGATTACGGGGCGGTGATCGCGGCGGTGAGGAAGCTGCTCGCCTGAAGCGGAAGGGGGACGATCCGGAACGCACCCGGGCGGCCCCGCCCTCCGTCGCGATCGCCGACGGCCGCCCGGATGCGCGGATCCCCTCAGGCGTCGCCGATGAGGCGCCGCAGGGCGTCGCGGCGCTCGACGCGGTCGCCCGCGGTGAAGAACCGCTCGGCGCGACGATCCGCAAAGCGGCGGCGGTCGATCCCGCTGCGGCGATCGAACCCCCGGCGGCGATCCCGGCCGCTGCGGCGTTCGTGGCCGTCGAAGGGGAGGTCGTGCTTGCGACGATCCTCCCCGGAGCGCATCCCCCCGCGGTCCGGGAGGGCCTCTTCCGGCAGGTCCTCGATATCGGGACGAATGTCGTTCTTCATGGCGTCCGGATCTCTCGTTTCTCCCGGGCGACGCAGGCCGCCCGCACGCCTTTTCCCGTCTTGTGTCCAGCAAACCCCGTGCCAGCACCTGCGAAGAAAGAAAAGAGCAATTCATTCCGTGGGTTGAAAAAACAAGGGCCCCGGAGCGGAAACGTCCCCCCTTTTCGCCTGGGGGGTCGGTTGCCGCTTTTTGGGAAAAACGTTTCCCGATCCGCGGTCGCAGGCGGCGGGCCTACTTGACGCGGCGCAGGGGGTGAGTGCGGCGCAGGCTCAACCACAAGGAGCGCAGGATGATCCGGGCCGCGTCGTCGGCGTCCTTCACCGGCCGCCGGGCGGTAAAGCGGCAGGAGCGCAGCAAGGGCTCGTTTTCACCCTCCAGCCCGAAGCGCAGGATGACCCGCTCCCCGAGGCCGGCCTTCAAGGCGGGAAGCTCCTTTTCCGCCATGTTCGCGATCCGCACCCGGTCTTTCAGGGGAAGCGCCGCGCTCAGCGCCGCCACCGCCTCACGCACCGTGGCCGGGGGCGGGGGGGCGGCCGCCGCGGCGGGCTTGCGGCCTTTGGCGGGGGGGGCGGCGCTTGGGCCGTCGAGGGAGAGGACGGCCTCGAGCAGGCCGCAGGCGAGGTCGTAGATCTGCGGGTCCTTGCTCGCCCGGGGGCCGGCGACGTTCAGCACGTGGATCTCGTGTCGGCGGAGCCAATCGAGGATGCGCCGCGCGGCGCGCAGGGCGCCGCTGCGGCCGAGATCGATGTGCAGGCAGGGCCGCCCGAACCGGCGGGCGAGCTGCCGCGTGAGCTCGGAGCCGCCGGTCAAGGGGCCGCGCGAGAGGATCAGCGTCCCGTCGGCCTCCTGCACGTTGCGGGCGGTGCGCTCGGCGTACTCTTCGCTTTCCGTCTCCTGCAGGCGGTAGTGCGCGGGAAGAGGGCCGTCCTCGGCGCGGCGGCCCCGGGGAACCCAGCCGCCGTGGGGGATGCCCAGCTTGAGCGCGACATCGAGGGCGGCGCGATCCACGCCCGTCTGGCCCCCGGAGAGGATCTTGCGGATCATCGCCGCGAACCCCCGTGTTCTTGCGCCGGCGGGGGGAGCGGGCGGCCGTGGGCCGGGCTCAGGGTTCGATCACGAAATGGGCGCGGCGGTTCTTCGCCCACGCCTCCTCGGTGCTCCCCCGGGCGATCGGCCGCTCCTCGCCGTAGCTGATCGTCGCCAGCCGCTCGGCCGCAATGCCGAGATCCACGAGAAAGGCCTTGGCCGCCTTGGCGCGGGCCTCGCCGAGGGCGAGGTTGTATTCGTTGGTGCCGCGCTCGTCGCAGTGGCCCTCGATCGTGACCCGCACGTTGGGGTGGGCCTTGAGGAAGGCCGCCTTCTTTCGCAGCACGGCCTGGGCCTCCTGCGAGAGGGCGGCGCTGTCGAAGGCGAAGTAGATGTCCTCGTTTTCGAAGGCCGCCCGCTCGGAGGCCGGCACGGAAGCGGCCCCGCCTCCGGGCAGCCCGCGGCCCGCCGTGCCGCCGAGATCCTGTTCCCCGACACCGGCTCGGCGCCCGGCTCCGGCGGCACCGCTGCCGTCGCCCGCCGCCCCGTAGCCCGCCCCGGAGGCGATCTCCTTCTTCTGGCACCCCAGGGCCGCCAGCAGGACCGCCGCGGCGAGAACCAGGAGGAACCCGAACCGTTTTCGCTCGTTCATCACCCACTCCTTTTGCGTATCCTACGCGCGGCCGCACGGCCGGGAACCCGGCGGCCGGATGGTTTCTCGGCGCGTTCCGAGATGGTCGTTTTCTACCCCAGGCCAGGCGGCTTGTCAAAAGCCGAGGAAGCCGCCGGTCCCGCCGCCGCCGCCGCGACACCCGTTTTGAAAATTACAATTCTGAAAATTTGAGATGCTCTTTTTTCTTTTTTGAAAGATTTTCCGTTTTTCGCCGAGACGGCGTGAAGACGAGGATCGAAAGCGATTCCGCGGCGTTTGGGGAGCCGCCGCCCCCTGGCATGGAGTTTGATCCGCCTTCGTTCGTCCGCAAAGCCCCGGGGGGCTGGCCTCTCGGCCAGGGTCGTCCCCCGAGGAAGCGAGGCGAACGTTTTCAACGCGGGGAGGAATGTCATGAAGAAAGCCCTGATCCTGTGTTCCGGCCTCGGCCTTTCGGCCTATTCCGGCTGGGCGGCCGGGGAGCCGCCCACGGTCGAGTCCAACCGTGCGGCCATCGAGCTCGTCCAGACCCATGCCGACTACGTCTGGACGCTCATCGCCGCCGCGCTCGTCTTTTTCATGCAGGCGGGCTTTGCGATGGTCGAGACCGGCTTCACGCGCGCCAAGAACGCGATCCACATCCTCATGAAAAACCTCATGGACTTCTCGGTGGGGACGATCGCCTTCTGGGCGGTCGGCTTCGGGTTGATGTTCGGCGCGAGCCCCTTCGGCTGGTTTGGGACGAGCGGTTTCTTCCTGAGCGATTACGCGCCCGGCGGCGACCCCTGGGTGCTCGCCTTCTGGATGTTCCAGGTGGTCTTCGCCGCCACCGCCGCGACCATCGTCTCGGGGGCGATGGCCGAGCGCACGCGCTTCGCCGGCTATCTCCTCTACAGCGCCGTCGTGAGCGCCGTCATCTACCCCGTCTTCGGCTCTTGGGCCTGGGGCGGGCTGCATCACGGCAAGGGGTGGCTCGAATCGCTCGGCTTCATCGACTTCGCCGGCTCGACGGTCGTCCACTCGGTCGGAGGCTGGGCGGCGCTCGCCGGGGCGCTTGTGGTCGGACCCCGGCTGGGGAAGTACGCGCCGGACGGCCGGGTGAGGCCCATCCTGGGGCACAACATGCCGCTTGCCGCCCTGGGCGTCTTCATTCTCTGGCTCGGCTGGTTCGGCTTCAACCCGGGGTCGACGACCGCGGCGAAGAAGGACATCGCCCTGATCTTCGTCAACACGAACTTGGCCGCGGCCGCCGGCTCGCTTCTGGCGATGGCCACCTCGTGGATCCGCTTCGGCAAGGCGGAAATCGGGATGACCCTGAACGGCGCGCTGGCCGGGCTGGTGGCGATCACGAGCCCCTGCGCCACGGTCACCCCCGCGAGCGCCGCCCTCATCGGGGCTGCGGCCGGGGTGCTGGTCGTTTTTTCGGTGCTCTTCTTCGAGCGCCTGCGGGTGGACGACCCCGTCGGCGCGATTTCCGTCCACGCCGTGAACGGCGCCTGGGGGACGCTCGCGGCGGGGTTGTTCCACGTCGAAGGCTTCGATCTCGGTCGTCTCGGGGTCCAGGCGCTGGGGGTGGCGGCCTGCTTTCTGTGGACCTTCCCCACGGCGTGGCTTCTTTTTAAGGCCATCGCGGCGACGGTCGGCCTGCGCGTCTCCCGGGAAGAGGAGCTCGAGGGGCTCGACCTGAGCGAACATGCCGGGATCGCCTACCCCGATTTCGAGGCCCTGGCGCACGGCGGCGGGATCGGCCTTCCCGCGCCCGCCCCTGCGGCGCCTCCCTGCGGCCAGGTCTGCCGACCCGAGATCGCAACCGCCCGGCAGGCGTGAGCCGCCGCCTCGCCGCCACAAACAACAGAGCATCGATGCCGGGATTGCACAAAGCCAACGAAAGGAACCTCACCCATGATGCGCTTTCGTCCGAGCCTGTTCACGGCCCTGTTGCTGATTTCGCTTCCCGCCGCCGCGGCCACCGCCGCCGATTTCTGGGAAGAGGCCGCCGACGCGAAGAACTTCGGCGCCTCCCTCACCTTCGCCTCGGATTACGTCTTCCGCGGGGTCTCGCAAACCGACAACAAGCCCGCCGTCCAGGGAAGTTTCGACTACAAGCACCCGGCCGGTCTCGCCCTCGGCGTCTGGGGGTCGAACGTGGACGATGCCATCTCTCGGGGAAACATCGAAATCGATGTCTACGCCGGCTGGGGGGTCACGGTGTGGGAACGGCTGAGCGTGGACGCCTCCCTGATTTACTATGTCTACCCCGGCAGCGGGGATGACCCGAAGAAGAACTATTTGGAGGGGCACCTGGGGGTGGAAGTCCCCCTGAAGGAGTTCCCGCTCAGCCCGAAGATCGGCCTGGGCTACAACTACTCGCCCGATTTCTTCGGCGAGGATGGCGACGGACACTACCTGAGCGCCAGGCTGGATCTCGGGTTGCCCTACGAGTTCACCCTCTACGGCCTCGTCGGCTACCAGTGGGTCGAAGGCGAAAAGAGCACGGGCAAGGGGGCCGGCGAGAACGGCGAAGACGGCTACGACTACGTTCACTGGAGAATCGGGGTGATGAGGCCGCTTCTCGGCTTCCAGCTCGATTTGAGCTACCAGGACACCGACAGCGCGAATTTTCTGGGCCGTGACATCGCCGACGAGCGGATCGTCTTCAGCATCTCGCGGACGTTCTGAGCCCTCCACCTCCCCACCCCCCCGGGCGGCCGGCCGCCGGGCCGGCCGCCCCCCGCCCTCGCAAGTCATTTCAGATCCCAGCGGATCCCCGCCGTCTTGCGCTCCTCGCCGATCCGCACCAGAACGAGCAGTTCGTAGGTCCCCTTCTCGGGGAGGCGGAAGTAGCCTTCGTAGCCTTTCAAACCGGCGTTGTAGGCGAGCTGCCGGATCTGCTCGCCCCCGCCCGGTTCGACGATCTTCATGCCGACCGCGGCGTCGGTCACGGGCCGTTTGCTTGCGGCCTCGGAGAGCATCACCGTGACGTTGTGCGTGGTGCCGGGCTCGACGTTGTCCTTGAGCTTCATCTCGCGGAGCATCCGGCGGTGCGCGGTGTTTTCCATGACGTGGAAGGCGACCCTCAGGCCGTCAACGAGGACCTCGCGGGTCGCCGCCTGCCCGGCGCCGTGCCCGGCGCCGTGGGTGTGATCATGCTGGGCGGCGGCCGGGAGGGCGAGCGCCCACACGGTCAGGACGGCCGCCGCGGCCGCGAAGCGTTGAAGCAACGGGTTCATGGAAGTTCCTCCTCTCGGGAAGGATGGCCGGCCACCCCGCCTGCGGGGCCGGGCTGCGCAGGCCTAAGCCGCCCCTTGCGCAGCGCGCGCTCCTTCACCATGGCGAAGATGACCGGGGTGACGATGAGGACATGCAGGGTCGAGGTCAACAGCCCGCCCACGATGGGGGCGGCGATCGGCTTCATGACGTCGGCGCCCACGCCCGAGGACCAGAGAATCGGCAACAGGCCGATCAGGGTGGTGGCGACCGTCATCACCTTGGGCCGCAGCCGGAGCACCGAGCCCTCGAGGGTCGCCGCGACGATGTCCTGCGGGCCCAGGGCGCCCTGTTTCAGCCGGCGGTCGAGGGCTTCGTGGAGGTAGAGGACCATGACGACCCCGGTTTCGACCGCGATCCCGTAGAGGGCGATGTAGCCCACCCAGACCGCGACGCTGAACGGGTAGCCGAGAAGGACCTGCAGGATCACCCCGCCGGTCATGGCGTAGAGCACGGCGACCATGAGGATGAGCGCCTCGGGGAGCGAGCGGAAGGTGAGGTAGAGGAGAATCAGGATCACGAAAAAGACGACGGGCAGGAGGACCTGCAGCCGCTCGCGCGCGCGGAGCTGGAACTCGTACTGCCCGCTCCAGGAGAGAAAGGCGCCCTGCGGGAGCGCCACCTCCTCGCGGACCCTCCGGCGCGCCTCCTCGACGTAGCCGCCGAGGTCGCGGCCGGCGACGTCGATGAAGACGTAGCCGGTGAGCAGGCCGTCCTCGTTGCGGATCATGGCCGGCCCCGAGCGGACGTGGATGTCGGCGAGCTGGGCGAGCGGAACCTGCGCGACCGGCCGGCCGGGCGCTTCCATCGCCGCCCCGGACGGCGGCGGCACGGGGACGAGGACGCGGCCCAGGCGATCGAGGTCGTCGCGCAGCTCCCGCGGGTAGCGCAGGTTCACCGGGAAGCGCGCGCGGCCCTCGACCGTGCGCGTGAGGTTCATCCCGCCGATCGCCGTCTGGATCACCTCCTGGACCTCGCCCACGGTGAGGCCGTAGCGGGCGATCGCCTCGCGGCGGATGTCGATGTCGACGAAGGTGCCGCCGGTTGCGCGCTCGGCGAAGACGCTGCGGGTGCCGGGGAGGTCCTTCAGCACGGACTCGATCCGCAACCCGATCTCCTCCACGGTCTGCAGATCGGGGCCGGAGACCTTGACCCCCACCGGCGTCCGGATCCCGGTCGAGAGCATGTCGATGCGCGCCCGGATGGGCATGGTCCAGGAATTCTGGAGCCCCGGGAACTGCATCGCCCGGTCCATCTCGGCGACGAGCTCCTCGTAGGTGAGCGGGCGCTCTTCGCCGAGGAGCAGCGCGGCGAGGGGGCGGAGCGGCGCGGGCCACCCCGAAACGTCCCGTTTCACCCGGCGCCAGGCCTCCCGGGGCTTGAGAAGCACGGTGGTCTCCATCATGCTGAAAGGCGCCGGGTCGGTTGCGGTCTCGGCCCGGCCGGCCTTGCCGAAGACGCGCTCGACCTCGGGGAAGCCCTTGAGGATCCGGTCCTGGAGGGCGAGCAGCCGCCCCGCCTCGGTCACCGAGATCCCCGGGGCGGTGACCGGCATGTAGAAGATCGTCCCCTCGTAGAGCGGCGGCATGAACTCGCTGCCCGCCCCGAGGGCGAGCCACAGGCTCAGCGGGATGAGCAGCGCGTTGAGGAACAGCGCACTCTTCCGCCTCCTGAGCGCAAGGCGCAACACCGGCTCGTAGATCCGGTGCAGCACACGCGACACGGGGTTTTCGGACTCGGGCCGGATCCGCCCCCGGGAGAGAAACAGGGTCATCAGCACGGGGACGAGGGTCACGGCGAGGAGCGTCGAGGCCGCCATGGCGAAGGTCTTGGTGAAGGCGAGCGGCCGAAAGAGGCGTCCCTCCTGCGCCTCGAGCAGGAAGACCGGGGTGAAGGAGACGATGATGATGAGCAGGGCGAAGAAGAGCCCGCGGCCCACTTGGCGGCAGGCCCCGACGAGCAGCTCCCGGCGGCCGCCGCGGCCTTCGCCCTCCGCGACGCGGCGCACCCCGTTTTCCACCATGACGATCGCCGCGTCGACGAGCACGCCGATCGAAAGCGCAATCCCGCCGAGGGACATGATGTTCGAGGGGATGCCGAGGAGCGCCATGGGGATGAAGGAGACGGCGACCGCGACCGGGAGCGCCAGGATCGGAACGAGGGCCGAGCGGACATGGAAGAGAAAGAGGATCACGACGAGGCTCACGGCGGCGATCTCGACGAGGAGCGTCTTCTGGAGGGTGGCGATGGAGAGCAGGATCAGCTCCGAGCGGTCGTAGGTGGGGACGACGCGCACCCCCGCGGGCAGGCCCGGGGCGATCTCTTCGAGCTTTTCCTTGACCGCCCGGATGACCCGCAGGGCGTTTTCGCCGTGGCGCATGACGACGATGCCGCCCACCACCTCGCCGCGGCCGTCGAGCTCCGCGAGGCCGCGGCGGATGTCGGGGCCCAGGGCCACGTGGGCCACGTCGCCGAGCAGAACCGGCGTCCCCCCCGATGCGCCAAGCACGATCGCGCGGAGGTCCTCGGCGCCCCGGACGTAGCCGCGGCCGCGGACCATGTACTCGCGGCCGCCCATCTCGAGAAGGCGGCCTTCGACGTCCCGGTTCGAGCGGCGGATGCGCTCTGCGACCTCGCGGATCGAGATCCCGTAGGCGGCAAGCCGGTTGGGGTCCACGGTGACCTGGTACTGCCGGACGAAGCCCCCGACACTGGCCACCTCGGCCACCCCGGGGACGCTGCCCAGCGCGTAGCGGAGATGCCAGTCCTGGAGCGCCCGCAGTTCGCTCAGGTCCCGCCGGCCGCTTTCGTCGACGAGCGCGTAGGTGAAGACCCAGCCCACCCCGCTCGCATCGGGGCCGAGGGCGGGCGTGGCGTCCTCGGGCAGGGTGCGGGCGATCTGCTGCAGGTACTCGAGGACCCGCGAGCGCGCCCAGTAGATGTCGGTTCCGTCCTCGAAGATCGCGTACACGTAGGAGAAGCCGAAATCGGAGATGCCGCGCACGGTCCGGACGCGCGGGGCCGAGACGAGGGCGCTGACGATCGGGTAGGTGACCTGGTCCTCGATCAGGTCGGGGCTGCGCCCCTCCCAGGGCGTGTAGACGATCACCTGGACGTCGGAGATGTCCGGGATGGCATCGAGCGGGATGTGGCGCAGGCTGTAGACCCCGGCGAGCGTCGCGAGGAGAACGACGGCGAAGACGAGAAAGCGGTTTTGCGCGCAGCGCTCGATCCAGGCTTCGATCATGGTCTGCGTCCTTGTCCGCCGCGGGCGCTCAGTGATGGTGCCCGCCCCCTCCCAGGGCCTCGCGCAGCCGCGACTCGGAGTCGATCAGGAAATTCGCGCCCGTCACCACGCGCTCGCCGGGCGCAAGGCCCGCGATGACCTCGAGAAACCCGTCGGCCCTGGCCCCCAGCCGCACCTCGCGGGGCTCGAGGACCCCCTCCGCCGCCTCCACGAAGACGATCCGGCGCACCCCCGAGTCGATCACCGCGCCCTCGGGCACGGCGAGGCGCGGACCCAGGGAGACGGCGATTTCGACCTCGGTGAACATCTCCGGCTTGAGCCGGCCGTGCGGGTTGGGCAGAACGTAGCGCAGGCGCGCCGTGCGCGTCCGGGGGTCGAGGGTCGGGTAGAGGTACGCCGCCCGGGCGGTGAGGCGCTCCCCCGCCGCGGCGGAAAGCCGCACCACGGCCTCCTGGCCCGGCCGCACCGCGGGGAGCTCGTACTCGTAGATGTCCGCGATCAGCCAGACGACCGACAAGTCGGCGATCCGGAAAAGCTCCGCCCCCGCTTCCACGTACTGGCCGCGGAAGACCCGCTTTTCGAGGATGGTGCCGTCAAAGGGGCTGTGCAGGGTGAGCGCGGTCTCGGGGGTGCCCCGCTCCTCGAGGCGGCGGATCTGCGCCTCGGAGATGTCCCAGAGCAGCAGGCGCCGCCGGGCGGCCGCGGCGAGCTCTTTTCCGGCGACGGCGAGTTCGGTGAAGGGGCTGCTCCGTCCCCACTCCCGCTCGGCCCGCAGGGCGAGCAGGTATTCCTCCTGGGTGGCGACGAGCTCCGGGCTGTAGAGCGAAAGCAGCGCCTCCCCCCGCCGCACGGGGCGGCCGGTGAAGTCGGCGTGCAGCGCTTCGACCCAACCGCCGACCCTCGGGGAGACGACCGCGATCCGCGTCTCGTCGGGCTCGATGCGGCCGACGGTGCGGATCGTCTTCTGGAGGACCCGCTTCTCCACCGTGCCGAAGCGGATCCCCAGGCGGTGACCGAGCTCGGGGGGGATCTCGATTGCGCCCGGCGGGATCTCGCGCGCCTTGCCCTCGCGGCGCACGGCCTCGAGGCTCAGGCCCTTCAACGCCTCGAGGTCCTCCGGCGGCGCGGCCGCGGCCGGGGCGGACGGCGCCGGCGGGTGGGCATGCTGGCCGGGGACGGGCGAAGCGGCGGGCAGGATCAGGCCGAGCGCGAGAAGGATCGCGGCGCGGACGTTCATCTTCACCTCCGCGGGGAGAGGGGGCCGCCGAGGGCGGCCTCCAGGGCGGCGATCGCCCTGCCGTGTTCGGTCAAGGCCTCGTGGTAGTCGAGCTCCAGGCGGTAGAGCTGCATGCGGGCGGCGACCACGGCGGCGAAGCCGGCGCGGTCGACGCGGTAGGCGCTGAGGGCCGATTCCAGGCGCAGCCGGGCCTGGGGGAGGATCCCCGTGCGGTAGAGCGCGATGCGGCGCTCGAGCGCCTGCACCCGGGGCCCGAGCGCGTTGAGGCGGGCGAAGAGGTCGTTGCGGGCGGCCTCGAGGCGCGACTCGGCCGCACGCACCAGGGCGAGCGCTTCGGCCACGCGGCGGTCCTGCTTGGAGCGATGGAAGATCGGGAGGTTCATCTCGACCATGCCGCTCAGCATGTCGAGCCGGTCTTCCCGTTGGCCGTAGGCGAACGTGACCGTGAAATCCGGGAAGACCTCCCGCCGCGCGCGCTCGACTTCCGCCCGCCGGGCGAGGACGGCGAGCCTGAGCGCCCGGAGCCCCGGGTTCTCCCCGGCCGCCCGCTCGCGCAATTCCTCGAGGGAGAAGGCCGTGGGGGAAAAGGGCGGGTCGGCCGGGAGCCCCCGGACCCCCCCGGGGGGGCGGTCGAGAAGGGCTTCCAGGCGGGCCTGGGCCGCCTCCCGCTCGGCCTCGAGGCGCAACAGCTCATCGGCCGCCTGCGTGATGTCGAGCTCGGCCTGGAGCAGCTCCTCCTGCTGTCCCCGGCCCGCGGCGTAGCGCGCCCGGCCGATGCGCGCGAGTTCCTCGAGCAGCTCCTTGTTCCGCAGCGTCACCTCGTGGGTGCGGTGGACGTGGGAGAGCTCGTGGAAGGCCTCCTTGACCGCCGCCGCGACGCGGTTGGCGGTCTCCTCCGTCTCGGCCCGGGCGGCCTGGGCTTCGTACCCGGCCGCCTCCGCAGCGGCCTCGAGCTTTCCCGGGAAGGGGAGCTTCTGGGAGAGGGAGAGCTCCTTCGCCGTCATGTCCTCCTCGTCCAGCTCGAAGTTGCGCGGCACGTTGAGGATCCCGAAGCCGATCATCGGGTCCTCAAGCGCACCCGCCTGCGGGATCCGCTCCCGCAGGGCGCTCTCCCGCTCACGGGCGGCGCGGATCTCCGGGTTGCGCGCGAGCGCCTCGGCCACGAGCGCCTCGAGCGCGAGATTCTCGCCGCCCGCAGCCGAGGAGCAAAACGGGCCGCAGAGGATCGCCGCGCCGAACGCCAGGAGGAATGAAAAATGCCTCACCGCCGTCTCCCTGTCCGCTGGGGATACGATGCAGGCGTATGCTATGGCCGACGGGAGGATTGTCAAATGGTGCGGGAGGAACCCGGCGCCCCCGCGTCCCCGGTCCTCAGGGTGCGGTGTTTTCCCCGAGGGGGGGGATGGAGAGGTAGATCAGGCGCTTCATCTCGCGGCGGCCGTGGGTCACGGTGTCGAGGACGAAGCCGCTGGCGAGGCTGAGAAAGGCGAGGATCATAAGACCGGTGGAGAGGATCGCGGTCGGAACGCGCGGCACGAGCCCGGTTTCGAGGTAGGTGACCACGATCGGCGCGGCGAGGAGGACCGAGGCGAGGGCGAGCCCCCCGGCGATGAGGGAGAAGAAGGCGAGCGGCCGCTCCTCCTTGAAAAGGTCGAGGATCATCATCAGGATGCGGAAGCCGTCGCGGTAGGTGCGCAGCTTGCTCGCCGAGCCGGCGGGCCGGGCACGGTAGGGGGTGGGCACCTCGGCGGTCGGCATGCGCAGCTCGAGGGCGTGCACGGAGAGCTCGGTTTCGATCTCGAAGCCCGTCGAGAGCGCGGGGAAGGACTTGACGAAGCGCCGCGAGAAGACGCGGTAGCCGGAGAGGATGTCGCTGAAGCTGCGGCCGAAGCAGAGGCCGAGGAACCCGGTGAGGAGGTCGTTCCCCAGCCGGTGCCCGGGCCGGAAGGCCGCCCCCTCGTAAATCGAGAGCCGGGAGCCGACCACCATGTCGAGGCGCTCCGCGAGGAGCTTGGCGACGAGCCGGGGCGCGCTGGCCGCGTCGTAGGTCCCGTCGCCGTCGGCGAGCACGTAGACGTCGGCTTCCACGTCGGCGAACATGCGGCGCACGACGTGGCCCTTTCCCTGGCGGGTCTCGCGGCGCACGACGGCGCCGGCCGCGGCGGCGACCTCGGCCGTGCGGTCGGTCGAGTTGTTGTCGTAGACGTAGATCGCGGCCTGGGGCAGGGCCTGGCGGAAATCGCGCACCACCTGGGCGATCGCCGCCTCCTCGTTGTAGCAGGGAAGAATCACGGCCGTGCGGAGCGCCGGGAGGCTGTCGCCTTTCGTTTCCATCACCTTCCCCCTCAGTGGGTCGCCCGCCGGCTCACCCGGCACAGAAAGAAGGGGTGCTCCGGCTGGGGTTCGATGCCGGGGACGAAGCCCTGGCAGGAGTCGCGCTCGAGCTCGAGCCCGTAGAACTCGAGCGCCTGGAGCGCATGCCACTCCTCGTAGATGCGGTAGAGCAGAAGAAGCGGCCCCGAATGTTCCGCGACGGCGCGCATCATCATGCGGTCGGTCTCGTTCAGCCGCGGCGAGGGCCCGGTCACGAAGCCCTGGATGCGCAGAAAGCGGGCCTCGGCGGGAAAGGAGGGGATCAGGTAGCCGACCGGGTCGTGGCCGGTCACGAGCACGATCGCCTGGCGCTCGGCGGCAAGCGGCGGCAGGGCGATGTCGAAGTAGTCCGCCGTCCAGGGCCTCCGGCCCCAGTGGCCGGGATCGAGGGTGAGAACGACGAAGGCGGCCGCGGCGAGCGCGGCCTGCTTGAGGCGGCGCGGGTTGCGGATCAGCCGGCCGAGAAGGGCATGGGCGGTGAGCGGGGCGAGATACTCGCAGACGACCGCGTAGCGGTAGACGGAAAAGAGCTTCATCCACAGGAGAAAGGAAACGACGAGGAAGACGATGAGGAACCCGTCGGCCGCGGGGGGCGAAGCCTCCGCCGCGGCGGCCCTCCCGCCGCGGCAAAGGCGGCAGGCCCCGCCGATCAGGGCCGCGAGCAGCAGCACGTAGAGGAGCGGAAAGCGAAGGTCGCGGAAGCCCACCTCGCCCACGCGCGTCGGCTCCACGTTGAACCAGAAGGGGAAGAGCAGCCACATCGCCGGCCCCTGCGGGATGAAGCGCTCGTCGCGGTAGGAGCCCTCGGCCCCCCAGGGGGAGCGGAACCACTCGTTGAAATAGGGGAACACGGGGTTCTGGAAGCGCCGCCACATGGCGAGCATCCAAAAACCGCCGGTTGCGGCGATCCCGACGAGGACCCCCAGGCCGAAGAGAACGGCGAGCGCAAGGCGCCTGCGCCAGGGCAGGCGGAAGGCGAGGATCGCCGCGCAGAGCCCCACGCAGTAGATGGCGAAGGGGAGCTTCACCCCGCAGGCCGAGCCCGCGAGCACGCCCGCGGCAAGCGCGACCGAAGCGCCGCCGCGGAGCGGGCCGCCGAGCCGCTCCCGGAAACGGACGAGCAGGAAGAACGCCGCGAGCACCGGGAGGCTCACCACGGTGTCGCCGAAGCTCGTGCCGATCTCGGCGAGGTGGATCATGCCGAGCATCGCCGCCGCGGTCAGCGCGAAACAGTACCAGCGGGCCCGGGCGGAGTCCCCGGGGTCGACCGCCCGGCGGGTGATGGCGTAGATGAGCCAGGCGTTCAGGCCGGGCAGGAAGCCGAGCAGAAAGCCGACCGCCTTCGGCGGCAGGCCGACGACGGCGTGGTAAAAGGGGAGGTAAAGGAGGGGGTTATAGTAGGTGGCCACGTGGGCGACGGCCACGTCGTGCCCCATGCGGCCGAAGAGAAAGGCGAACGGGTTGTAGACGTGGTAGTTTCTAAGATCCCAGGAGATGTCCTGGCCGAGCCACAGGATCGAGGCCCCGAAGGCGAAAGGGGTGAGGCCGAGAAGGACGCGGATGGCGGTCATGGGGTCGCCCCGAACGGGCCTTCCCCATAGCCCAGAGCCCGGGAGCTGTCAAACGGGGGCCACCGGCATCAGGCGCAGGCGGCGGCCCGGCGGCCCGCCGGGCCGGGGGCGGAAGCGACCGCTTCTTCCGGGCAGCGGGAGCAGTCGAGGGCGAGGTTCGCCGCCGCGGCCGCCGCCAGGCACGCCCGATAGTGCGCGCAGGCGATCTCGCGGGGCGGCGGGTATTCCTCGAGGTCCGGGGTCAGCCGCCGAAACTGGGGTCCGGCGGCGCAGCAGGCATGCATGGGATCCTCCCGGGATGGGGTTCACACCGCTCCTCACGATGTATCGCCCATCCCGGGGATCTCTTGAGTGGGTGTTCCCCTCCCCGCCGGTTCGGCTGCCTCAGCAGGTGCCGAGGCGGCAGGAGGGGCCCTTGTCGCCGGAGAGAATCCCGCAGGGGATGCCGAAGGCGTAGGCGGCCCCGGCGCCGGCCGCGAGCACGAGGAGCGCATAGGGCAGGAAGAGGTTGACCGCCGTGAAGGCGGCGAGGATGAGGATCGCGGAAGCCGCGCAGATCGCTTTCATGGAACGCCCTCCTTTCGGGTGTCCTGGGTTCACGGTAAGCACGGGATTCCCTGAGGCAAGCCCTCTCTGCGCCCGCTCACCCCATGGCCCCCGGGCTGGTCGCCGCCTCGCCCGCCGCCGGGCGGTGGCCGCGGTGAAAGAGGTCGCTCGAAATGAGGTGGTCGGCTGTCGCGCGGTTGCAGGCGACGGCGACGTTGTAGAGGACGGCCATCCGCAACAGGGCCTTCACGTCCACGTCGTGCGGTTGGGCGGTCATCGGGTCCCAGAAAAAGATGAGGACGTCGAGTTCGCCGGAGGCGATCATCGCCCCGAGCTGCTGGTCCCCCCCGAGCGGGCCGCTCTTGAGCAGGCGGATCTCCAGGCCGCAGGCCTCGGCGAGGATCCTCCCGGTCGTCCCCGTGGCCCAGAGGCGATGCCGCGAGAGGGTCCCGCGGTTGAAGCGGACCCATTCCAGAAGGTCTTTTTTGCGCTCGTCGTGGGCGACGAGCCCGATGCGCCGAACCGTACTCATCCCGCTCCTCCTTCCGGCGGGAGGTCAGGACGCTTTCCCCGCCCCGCCGGGGGGATGTCTCCCCCGTGCGGGTTAGCGCGGCATCAGGAGGCGGTTTGAAATGGGTGCGGCCAAAAGGCGGCTCAAGGACCGGCGGGGTTGAGCCGCAGCAGCCCTTCGATCGACCCCGCGGCGGAGAGCTTCGCGAGAACCATCTCCCCGGCGGCGGGGGAGACCCCGGTGAAGGCGGTGATGTTCACCTGGTGGGTGACGAGGACGAGGTTGCCGCGGCCCGGCGGGTTTTCGGCCACGAGACGCCTGAGGGCTTCGGTCTGCTCGTTTTCCCTTGCGGGGGCCGCGAAAAAGGAGTCGAGCGCCGGGTGGGGCTCGAAGGCCCCGAACGCGAGCGCGGCCGTCTCCTGGCAGCGGCAAAAGCGGCTGGAGAAGACCTTCTCCACGGGAATCCCGCGCCGCCGGAAGGCCTCCCCGATGCCGCGGGCCTGGGTTCGCCCCTCCGCGGAGAGGTTGCGCTGCGTGGTGCAATCCTCGAGGCGGAACGAGGGCGGGTCACCCGTCCCCGGGGCGAGGGCATGGCGGAGAAACACGACCCAGCCGCCCCGGCGGAGCGCCTCCCAGGCGGCCTCCTCCGCGCCGGCGGGCGCGGCGGCACACAGGATCGGGACGGCCGCCAGGAAGAGCGCGGCCCGCATGGCGATTGACACGGTGATTCCTCCCGGATTAGGTGGTCCCGCAGACCGGGGGACCCACGGCGTTTGTGCCCCCGGGTGCGGCGGAACACGGCCGCCGTCTTCCCGGCGGCGAGGTCGGCTTCATGCTCCAGGCGGCGAAAATCCTTCTGCTGCTCTATCTCGGCTGGTGCCTTCTGCTCTTCGTCCTGCAGCGGGCGCTCCTGTTTCCCCGCTGGATGATCCCGGCGCCGGGCGAGCCCGCGGTCGAAGAGCGGGGGGTCGAGCGCTGGTGGCTTCCCGCCTCCTTCGGCCGCGTGGAGGCGTGGTACCTCCCCCCGCCCGAGAACCGCCGCCCCGCGCCGGCCGTCGTGTTCGCCCACGGAAACGGCGAGTTGATCGACTTCTGGCCCGAAACGCTGGGTCCCTTCCGGGAACTGGGCTTTGGCCTGCTGCTCGTCGAATACCCCGGCTACGGCCGCTCCGGGGGCTCCACTTCCCAGAGACGGATCGCGGAGGCCTTCGATCTCGCCTACGACCGGCTCGCCGCCCGGCCCGAGATCGACCGCGCGCGCATCGTGTTGTTGGGCCGCTCGCTCGGCGGCGGTGCGGTCTGCGACCTTGCGCTCCGCCGGCCGGCCGCGGCCCTCGTGTTGCTCTCCTGCTTCACCGGCGTGAAGGCCTTCGCCGCCCGCTACCTCGCCCCGCCCTTTCTCATCCGCGACCCCTTCGACAACCTCGCGGCCCTTAGGCGCTACCGCGGCCCCGTCCTCGTCCTGCACGGCCGGCACGACGAGATCGTCCCCTTCGGCCATGCCGCGCGGCTCAAGGCCGCGGCCGCGGACGCCGAGCTCGTCGCCTACGAGGCCGGCCACAACGACTGCCCGCCCGACTGGGAGGCCTTTTTCCGCGACGTGGCCGGCTTTCTGCGGCGGAAGGGCATTCTATGGGCCGAAGGCCGGCCCCGACATGAAGAGGCCGCCCCAACGGCGGGGGAGGCCCCGGCGCGATGAGGCCTCCGCCCCCGACGGTGTTTCTCGTCCGCCACGGGCACGTCCACAACCCCCGGGGCGTCCTCTACGGCCGGCTGCCCCGCTTCCCGCTGAGCGCGCGCGGCCGCGAGGAGGCGGCCCGGGCGGCGGGGATCCTCGCCGGGGCCAAGCTTGCGGCGGTCTACACGAGCCCGCGGCTCAGGGCGCGGCAGACCGCGGCCGCGATCGCCGCCCTTCACCCGGGTCTCGCCGTCCGCACCTCGCGGCTGCTCGACGAGGTGCGCACGCGCTTCGAGGGCGAGCCGCTTTCCATGCTCGCGGGGCGGCGCGACGACTTCTACACCGGCGAGGGCCCGCCCTGGGAACAGCCGCAGGACCTCGTCCGGCGCATGGTGCGTTTTCTCGAGCGCCTCCGGCGGCGGCACGCGGGCGAAGCGGTGGCCGCGGTGACCCACGGCGATGTGATCGCCTTCACGCTGCTCTGGGCGATGCGGCGGGAGCTTCGCCCCGAAAACAAGACGCGCCTTGCGATCCCGGGAGGCGGCGGCTACCCCCCGACCGGCGCCGTCGTGCGCCTGGTTCTCCCCCCGGGGTGGCCAAAGCGGCCCGCGGAGATCGCCTTTCTCCCGGGGGGAGGCGCGGAGGCCGCGCCGCCTCACGGCGGCGCCTCGACGCGGTGAAACCCCTCGGCCAGCCCGTAGGACTCCCCGGCCGCCATCTCGCGGCAGCGCTCCCGCAGCCAGGCGACCGGGTCGCCGCGGGAGAATTCCCGCAGCTGGCTCTTGTGGCAGCGAAGGGCTGCGATCTTGATCTCGAAGGTTGCCGTGACGTCCACCCGGCAGTTGATCTCCTCGGCCCCCCAGAAATAGAGCTCGCGCACCTTGTGCGGGGCGAGCCCCTCCGCCAGAAGCTCGGGGTAGGCGAGCCGGTCCCGGGCGTAAGGGAAGACGGCATCCAGGACGACCTGGCCCACGATGCGGTGGTCGCGGTGCCAGATGTAGCGGCGGTAGGGGTCCGAGGTGAGCACGATCCGCGGGCGGAAGCGGCGGATCTGGCGCACGAGCAGCCGGCGGAAGTCGTCGGTGTCCTCGAGGCCCTGGTCGGGAAGCCTCAGGAACACCGCCTCGCGCACGCCGAGGACGGCGCAGGCCGCGCGCTGTTCCTGCTCGCGGATCGCGGCCAAGGCCGGCGGCGTGAGGTCCGGGTCGTTGGTGCCCTTCTCGCCGCTTGTGCAGAGGACGTAGACCACGGATTTCCCCTCGCGGACCCAGCGGGCGATCGTACCGGCAGCCCCGAACTCGCAGTCGTCCGGGTGGGCGGCGATGGCGAGGACGTCGGCGGGGGCGCTCACGGGGGCCTCCCTCACCTTCGGCCTCGACCCCGGCCGCAGCCGCAGCAGGCCGACTCCCCGGCTCCGAGCCCCCGGGCGGCCTCCTGGCCGGAGAGCACCGCGCGGTAGACGGCGAGCATCCCCTCGGCCGCCTGCGGCCAGCCGAAGCCCGCCACCGAGCGGCGCAGCGCCGCCGCCATGAGCGGCGAGGGGAGATGGGTGTCGAGAAGAGCGGCGATCGCCGCGGCGAGGTCGTCCGGGGCGAAGCCGGCGGCGAGACGGCCCCGCCTGCCGCCGCACAGGAGCGTTTCCGCCGCGCCGACGGGCGTCGCGGCGACCGGGGTGCCGCAGGCGAGCGCCTCGAGGATCACGAGACCGAAGCTCTCGTAGGAGGAGGGCAGGGCGAGGAGATCGGCCGCGCTGTAAAACAGCGGGAGCGCCTCCGGCTCGACCCGGCCGCGGAAGGCGACCCGGCCGCCCAGGCCGCGGGCTTCGGCCCAGGCGGCGAGCCGGCGCCGCCGGGGGTCGCCCGCCCCGTCGCCGCCGACGACGATCAGCCGCAGGGGGGCGCGGTCTTTAAGGCGGGCGAGCGCGGCGAGGAGCCGCTTCAACCCCTTTTCCGGCGCAAGTCTTCCCACGTAGAGCACGACCTCGGCCTCCTCGGGGATGCCGAGCCGGGCGCGGGACTCCCGCCGGGGGAGCGGGCGGAAGCGCTCGAAATCGACCCCCCAGGGAACGACGGCCGTGCGCGGGGCGGCGGCGCGGCAGAAGGTCGTGAGCAGGTCTCTCTCGCGCGGCGAGGGCACGGTCAGCGCCTCGCAAATCCGGGCGAGACGGCGCTCCGCCGCGAGGCGCACGAGGAGCTCCGCCCGATCCTCCCGGAGGCGCCGTTTGCCGGCCGCGAGCGTGTGGAAGGTCGCCACGTGGGGTGCGCCCCAGGCGCGGCAGGCGAGCTCCGCCGCCCGCCCCGAGGCCCAGTAGTGGCTGTGGACGAGGTCGTAGCCGGTCCCCAGCCGCCGCCGGAGGCGCTCGATCGTTTCCCACACCCCTTCCGCCTGCCGGTGGATCTCGAGCGGGCGGGCGGGGAGACCGGGGGCGACGGGGAGGAGCCGCACGTTGTCCGCGAGCGGGATCGGCGCCTCACCCCCGGCCCCCCCGGCCGCGGGGGCGAAGAGATCGACGCGGTGGCCGGCCCGGCCCAGCGCGCGCGAGAGCTCGCGCAGGCAGACGCTGAGCCCCCCCGTGCGGCGCGCGCCCAGGGGCCCGAGCGGGCCGGAGTGAAGCGAAACCATGGCGATCGAAAGGCGCGCGGGCGGCACGGGCGGAGTCCTCGCTCAGCCTCCGAGTTCGATGCGGCATCCGAAAAGGGTCAGGGGCGTTCCGCCGAGCCGGCGCTTGTAAGGCTCATCCCCTTTCAGGAAATCGTAACGGGGGATGCCGCGCTCGACGGCGTCGCGGATGCTGAGGATCTTGCACGCTATGCCCGCCCCCCAGGGGGCGAAGGCCGCATCGTAGGCGCTGTTGTAAAGATAGCGGGTCGGGCCGAAATCGAAGCAGCATACCGCGGCGGCCGGAGAGCCGTCAACGTGGACCACCCCCAGCCGGAACTCCGGCAGCCGAAGCGCGAGCAGACGGAAGAAGGTCGCCGTGCGTTCCGTGAGAAAGGCCGCCTTCGCGGGTCGGGTGCGGCGAAAGAGATGGATAAAGGTCTCGATCGCCGCCGCGGCCTCCGGCCCCCCGGGGATAAGCCGCAGGGGGCCGTCGGAGCGCTCCTCGAAGCGCCGGAGCTTGCGGCGCACCTCGTGGCGTTCCTTGGGGCCAAGCCCCGCGAGGTAGTCCTCCCAGCGGCGGGGGAGGTCCATGGCGAAGAGGACCGCGCGCTCGCGGAGTTCGACCTCGAGGCCCTCCTTGCGCGCCGCGGGAACGAGCGCCGTCAGCACGACCGCGTCGGGCCGGAGGTCGTGGAGATCGAGACCGCGGAGCCCCTCGGCGCGGGCCGCCGCGAGAAGCGCCGCGCCGAGCTCCGGCTCGCGGCCCGCGACGGGGAGCAGGTCGAGGTGGTCGCAGACCTCCGGGTCCCCGGCGAACACCCCGCGGCCGCCGGCGATCCGCAGGATTGCGGCGCCGAGCGGGCCGCTGCCGTCGTGAAAGGAGCGCACCCAGAGGGGGCACGCCGGGTCGAAGGCGTCGCGCCAGCTTGCGACCCACGCGGGCAGCGTGAAGGGGGAGGGGAAGGAGAGGCCGAGCCGGTGAAGCGACTCGAGGCGCTCGGGGCGGGCGCGGAGGGTCACGGGCCCCGTCCCTCGAGGCGGCGCCAGCGGGGCCCCTCCGGCGTGTCTTCGACCACGATTCCCTGAAGCGCGAGCAGCCGCCGCAGCAGATCGGCCTCGGCCCACCGCCGGCCCCGGCGCAGCTCCTCGCGCAGCCGGAGCGCGGGGGCGATCAGCGGCGCGAGCTCCTCCTGCCGGGCCCGCGGGCAGGCGCTGCAGGCCGCGCCGAGAAGGGCGATCCATTCCCGCAGCAGCTCCCGGCCCTGGGCGAGGGCCTCGGGGTTTTCGAGGTCCTGAAAAGCCGACCAGAGGAAGGCGTCGAGGTCCAGCACCCCGGCCGCCATGGCGGCCGGATCGGGCCGTTTCTGGGCCTGCCGGAAGCGCTCCTCGATCTCGTGCACCCGGGACCAGAAGGCATCGGCGGCGGGGGGGCTCGCGGCTGCGATCCGCGGGCCCGGCGGGGCGGCGGGCGCATCGCCGGCCACCCGGCCGCCCATGACCTCGAGCGCGATCCGCGCCCCGCTCGCCAGGCGGAGCTCGGTTTTGCCGCGCCGCAGGCTGACCCCGCCCGCCCCGCGGACGCGGGCCTCGCCCGCGGCGAGATCGACGATGCAGGCCGTGTGCTCGTCCAGGCCGAGCACGGCGCACCCCGGCGGCAGCAGGCTCTCGAGGAGGCGGAAGCGGGATTCGCCCATGAAGCAGAAGCGCGTGTCGTGGGTTCCGCCCTCGGCGTTGTTCCAGTGCGGGACGACGACGAGCGGCAGCGCGAAGCGGCCGAGCAGGTCGAGGCCCTCCTCCCAGCGCGGCTCCACCCCGACCTTGTAGATCTCGTAGACGGGGAGCGTGAAGCGGCCCACGGTCAGGGCCGCGGCGCTGGCGGCGACGAGGCAGGCGCCGGCGGCGACCCGGCGGGCGAGGATCTCGGGGACGGGGGTCTCGCGCCAGTGGCGCAGGGCGTAGGTCGGGCTCCCGGGGCCGATCAGGATGTAGTCGGCGCGGCGGAGGGCCGCGAGCGCCTGTTCGCCCTGCGGCGAGGAGAGCAGCGCGCGGGATTTCCAGGAGACGACCTCGAGCGCGCATCCCACCCGGCGGCGGAAATAGTCGCGGGCACGCGCGGCGATCTGGTCGGCGTTGAGCTGGAAGCCGGCCGGCGTGTCGAGAAAGACCGCCCTCGCCTCCGGCCCCAGGCGGGCAAGCCGCTCCTTGTGCACCTCCACCATGGTGGCGGTGAGCTCGCCCGAGCCCATGAGGACGATCGATCCCGCTGACGGCATGCCCCATCCCTGATGTTTCGCAAACGACCCGCGGCCTCTGGCGGCAGGCCGGATGATAACCTGCGCGTTGCGGAAGTCAATTCCGGACGCCCTCCGCCGCGGCCTTGCCCGCGGCGGTTTTTCTTGACACCCTGAAGGCCCGTCGCGTAGGATGACTTTTCCTCAACACCGTTTCCATGCGGTCCGAACGTGCCTCTCGGACCTCCGCCAACCAACCCCAACAGGAGGTGTTCCATGAAGCGACGGTTTGCAATCGGACTTCTGGTGATCGCGCTGGTCGCAACGGTGGCCGCGGCGCAAGCCGCCGAAAAGCTCGTCCTGGCGACCGGCGGGACGGCGGGAACGTACTATCCCTTCGGCGGGGCGATGGCGAAAATCTGGAGCTCCAAAATCAAGGACATGAGCGTCACCGCCCAGACGAGCGGGGCTTCGGCGGAGAACGTGCGGCTGATCAACAAGAAGGAAGTGGAGCTCGCCCTGGTCCAGAGCGACACGCTCGATTTCGCCTTCAACGCCAAGGAGGCCTTCAAGGAGCCGCTCAAGGGCATGAGCGCGATCGCCGTCCTCTATCCGGAGATCATCCAGGTCGTCGTGCGCGCCGACAGCCCGATCCGCTCCTTTGCCGACCTCAAGGGCAAGAAGGTGGGCGTGGGGGCCCCGGGCAGCGGAACCGAGGCGAACTTCCGCCAGTTGATGGACATCTACGGCCTCAAAAAGGAGGACGTAAACCCGCAGTACCTCTCCTTCGCCGAGAGCGCCGAGGCCTTCAAGGACAAGCACATCGACGCCTTCATCGTGACGGCGGGCATCCCCAACGCCGGCATCATGGACGTCTCCACCCAGCACGCCATCCGCATCCTCGACATCAAGGGGCCGGAGGCCGACAAGCTCGTCGCCACCTACCCCTTCCTCGCCCCGGCGAAGGTCCCGGCCGGCACCTACAAGGGCCAGGACAACGAGGTGAGCACCGTGGCGGTGAACGCCGTGCTGATCGCCGGCAACCACCTGAAAGAGGACGTGGTCTACAATCTGACCAAGGCGCTCTTCGAGAACCAGGCCGAGCTCGCCGCGGCGCACGCCAAGGGCAAGGAGCTCGAGATGAGCAAAGCCGTCAAGGGCGTCTCCATCCCCTTCCACCCCGGGGCGGTGAAGTACTACAAGGAAAAAGGGGCGATGAAGTAACCTTCGCCGCCGCAGGCGAAACCGAAACGGGCCGAAGGGGGGCATGAAGCGATTCCGCTGGGTGGCCGGCCGTTCCTTCGGCCCTTGTTTTGGGTTTTGCCATCCGGCCTCTTTGCCCGCGGAGGGCGCGCGGTGGGGCCGGCTGTTTCCGCTTGCCGCGGCCCTGGCGGCCGCGCTTGCCGCCGCTTGCGCGGGCGGGCCGGTTCTGGAGCTCATCCGGCAGCCGGAAGGTTCGCGGGTCTTCTGCCGACGGGTCCGGGCCGGCGAGGAGGTGGTGCTCGCCTACGTCCATTCGGTGAACCGCAGACCCGTCCACGACACGCTGCGGATCGAGGAGGGGGGGCTGGTGATCGTGGGCTCCCGCTTCGACGCCTTCGGCGCCGGCATGCCGGACGGCTCGACCGGTGAAGGGACCTTGAGGGTGCTCGCGGGGGGAGGCCTCGAATGGACGGTCAACCGGCCGGTCGGCGAGGTGACCCTCCGGGTGGGCCGGGTGGCCGATCACCGGCTCCTCTTCCGCGAGGGCGGCGTTTCTCTCGCGAGCCTTGCCCCGCCGGGATCGGCGCTGACGATGCGCGTCGGGCGGAGCGGGGCCTTCGATTTTCTGGCGAAAGGCAGGTGTCCCCCGTGAGCGCAAACGAAAAGCATCCCCGGGCGCCCCTCTCCGACGGGGCGGCGGCCGAGGCCGAAGAGGTCGTCTCCCAGGAGGAGATCGAGCGCATCCTGAAACGGGTCGACCGCGAGTCGGCCGTGCGCGGTCTTTCCGGTTTCCCGAAATGGCTCGTGTACGCGATCGCCGTCGGCTGGTCGCTCTTCCAGGTCTACACCGCGGCCTTCGGGTTGCTCCCCGCGCAGCTCCAGCGCTCGATCCACCTCGCCTTCGCGCTGACCCTCACCTATCTCCTCTACCCGGCCCGCCGCGAGGGCGGCGACGGCCGGCTGCGCTGGCACCACTGGGTTCTTGCCGCGCTCGCCTGCTACATCGGCCTCTACATGGCCCTGAACTACATGCGGATCATGATGGCCGGGGGCGACTACTCGCGCCTGGACTACCTCGCCGGCATTCTCGGCGTGCTGCTGACGCTCGAGGCCGCGCGGCGCGTGGTGGGGTTGCCGATCGTCTGCCTTGCCTCCTTCTTTCTCCTCTACACCTACTTCGGCAATTACTTCCCGGGCTTTCTCGCCCACCGCGGCTACTCGATCGAGCGCATCGCCTCGCACATGTACCTCACCACCGAGGGGATCATCGGCATCCCGCTCGGCGTGTCGGCGACCTTCATCTTTCTCTTCATCCTCTTCGGGGCCTTCGCCGAACGCTCGGGGCTGGGGCAGCTCTTCATCGACATCGCCAACGCCGTGGCCGGCTGGGCCTCGGGCGGCCCGGCCAAGATGGCGATCGTGACGAGCGCGCTCGAGGGCACGGTCTCGGGCAGCTCGGTGGCGAACACGGTGCAGTCGGGCAGCCTCACGATCCCGATGATGAAGCGCCTGGGCTACCGCCCCGAGTTCGCCGCCGCCGTCGAGGCCTCCTCCTCGACCGGCGGGCAGATCATGCCGCCCATCATGGGGGCCGCGGCCTTCATCATGGCCGAGTTCCTGAACATCCCCTACATCCAGATCGCCAAGGCGGCCGCCATCCCGGCCTGCCTCTATTTCTTCGGGGTCTTCATGGAGGTGCACTTCGAGGCCAAGCGCTGCAACCTGCGGGGGTTGAACCGCGACGAACTGCCGCGCTTCTGGCGGGTCGTCAGGGAGCGGGGCCACCTCATCGTGCCGCTCTTCGTGATCATCTACTTTCTCACCTCGGGCTTCACCCCCATTTACGCCGCCCTCATGGGGTTGCTGACGGCCGTGATCGCGGGGCTGATCAAGAAGGCGACGCGCATGAGCCCGCGGGACATCGTCGACGTGCTCGCCGCGGGGGCCCGCGGCGCGATCGGGGTGGCGCTCGCCTGCGCCTCGGCCGGGATCATCATCGGCGCGGTCACCTTGACCGGGATCGGCCTCAAGCTCGGAAACGGCTTGGTCGAGCTGGCCGGCGGAAGCCTGCCGCTCACGCTCGTCTTCACCATGATCACCTCGATCGTCCTCGGGATGGGGGTCCCGACGACCGCGAACTACATCATCACCTCGACCATCGCCGCCCCGGCCCTCACCCAGCTCGGGGTGCACCCGCTCGCCGCGCACATGTTCGTCTTTTACTTCGGGATCGTGGCCGACATCACCCCGCCGGTCGCGCTCGCGGCCTACGCGGGCTCGGGGATCGCGAAATCCAACCCCTTCAAGACCGGGGTCACCTCGACCAAGCTCGCGATCGGGGCCTTCATCACGCCCTACATCTTCGTCTACAACACCGCGATGCTCTGGGTGGACACGAGCTGGTACGAGATGATCCACACCCTGGTGACCGCCTGCGGCGGCATGACGGCGATCGGCGCCTCCATGATCGGCTTCTTCTGGGCGCCGATGAACTGGGCGGAGCGGATCCTCTTCTTCGCGGGCGGGCTCACCCTGATCCACCCCGACCTTCGCACCGACCTGATCGGCCTGGGGTTGCTGGCGGGGCTGCTCGCCTATCAGCGCTACAAGAAGCGAAAGGGCGTGGTCAGCCGCGCGACCGTCTCCGACGCCTGACGGCGGCGGCCGGACGTCCGGGGGCGCGGGTGCGGCTCAAGCCGCGGGCCGCCCCTCGGTGCGGTTGCGGCCTTTTTCCTTGGCGCGGTAGAGCATGCGGTCGGCCTCGGCGATCATCTCGGCGAGCGCCGCCTCGGGGGGGCTTTCCCCGATCGGCGCGAGGTGAAAGCCGAGCGAGACCGAGAGGGTGACGGTCGCCGCATCGAAGTGCACCGGGCAAGCCGCGACGCAGCCTCGCAGGCGCTCGCAGTAGGCGAAAAGGTTCTCCCGGCTCATCTCGCCCCGCGGCAGCAGGATGAATTCGTCCCCCCCGTAGCGGCCGAGCAGGTCCTCCGCGCGCTTGCTCTGCGAGAGGATCCCCGCGAACTTCGTCAGGACGAAATCCCCCCAGAGGTGGCCGTAGCGGTCGTTGACCGCCTTGAAGCGGTCGAGATCGGCGAGCACGATGCCGAGCGGCCGGCCGTGGCGTTGGGCGAAGGCCGCTTCGGTCACGGCGAGCTGGAGGAAATGGGCGCGGTTGTAGACCCCGGTCAGGCCGTCGAAGGTGGCGGAGTGGACGAGGCTTTCCTCCATGCGGATCTCGGCCTCGGTCTTGAATTCGAGCCGCATCATGGAAAGGCCGATCTGGAGGGCGACCCCGGGGGAGAGCACCGCCCGCGCGATGCGGCAGCCGTCGACGAAGGTGCCGTTCGTCGAGCCCTTGTCCTCGATCACGATCCGCTCCCCCAGCCACTCGAGGGTGCAGTGGATGCGCGAGACGCGGTTGTCGTTGACGACGAGGTCGGCCTTCGGCGAGCGGCCGATCGTGTTGAGGCCGCAGTTCAGCCGGAAGCGCCGGCCGCTGTGGGGCCCGGAAAAGACGGTGAGGTAGGGGTGGTAGGAGCCGGCCGCGGGGGGGGCCTCCCCTTCGAGGACGATCGTCTGGCCTAAGTTGGCAGGCTCAACCGGCTGCATGGGCGTGGGCGGGACCTTCCGGGTTCCGCCGCATCGTCGCGGCGCTCTCAAGCGCACTATCGGACGATGCGGCGGGAATCTTTAGCCGGAAAGCCGCCGCCCGGCGCCAAGACGGCCTCAGGCGAAGGGGAGCACCCAGATCAGCATCGCCGGGATGTAGCAGGAGATCAGCGAGACGAGAACGTAAGGCCCGGATATGGAGAGAAACTGCCGCACCGTGCTCTCCCGGCCGTCCTCCTTTTCCGCAAGGTTTTTGGCGACGAAGAGCGCCGGGGCCCCCGCGACCGTGAGGTTGCTCCCCAGGGTGCCGGCCCAGAGGACCACCCAATAGAGCGGCCAGGGGTTCACCCCCTCGGCGCCGAGGTCGCGGATGACATAGAGCAGGGTGAGAATGTAGGCGTCGTGTTCGACGATGCCGACGATCGGTGCGGTCACCCAGTAGAGGACCGTCGCCCCGGCGACGAGGCTTTCGCGCATGAGCGGGGTGATGTGGGTGACGAGGATCTTGATCACCCCGGAGTGCTCGAGGCCCCCCACCAGGGCGAAGAGAGAGACGTAGAAGAAGACCGCGCGCCAGTCGAGTTCCTTGAGGATTTCCTCGACATCGGGGATCTCGACCGTGAAGCGCTCCTTGAACAAGGTGAAGAAGAGGATGATCGTGAGGGCCCCCCACATGGCGATGAAGCCGAGATGGAAGCCCAGAAACTCGCGGAAGGCCATGGCGAGGATGGTGAGAAGAAAGATCGCGCAGGTGACCACGGCGAACGGCTTGTCCCGGATGTGGTCGAGGGGCTTTTCGTCCACCATGCAGGAGATGTCCATGCAGAGCCCGCGGTATCGCCTGCGGAAACGGACGTAGAAATAGCCGCAGGTGATGACATAGGCGATGAACAGGACGAAGAACGAGGAGGGCCGGCCCATGTGCCAGATGAAGCCCCAGAACTCGATCTTGGAGACGCTGTGGAGCATCTGCGGGGGAAGATCCCCCAGAAGCAGCGCGGTGCCCATGAAGTTGGCGCACATGCCCATGAAGAGCACGGGCTCGAAGGCGGGAAAATGAAACCGCCGGCAGGCGTGGAAGATGACCGGCGCGAACATGAGCACCACGACCACGTTGTCGATCAGCATGGAGACGAAGCCGGCCAGCGCCCCCACCCCGACCACGAAAAGCGCCACGTCCCCGCCCGAGGCCCGCAGGACGACCGCGGAGAGGTATTCCGGGACCCCGGATTTTCCGAAGAACCCGGAGATGATCCAGATCGAGAGCAGGATGACGATCAGGTTCCAGTCCACGGTCTGGAAGGCCTCGACGTCCGTCATGAGGCCGCAGACGATCATGGCGACGACGCCGATCAGCGCCGCGAGCACGCTGTCGATCCAGCCGGCGATCACGAAGGTGATGGTCACAAGGAAAATGATCAGGGCGGCGGTTTCGGCAAAACCCATGGGGCGCAGCCTCCTTCCACGAAGGATACCGGGTCCTGGGGCGGGCTCGAGACAAAAGAACCTTTCGCCGGTGCGACGGCCGCAACCCCCGTTGGGGGGCTCGCAGGCGGTCATCTCCCCGCGAAAGGCTCCTTATCCTTGCTGCCTCCCGCAAGCGGCAGGCGCCCCTTTACCATCTGCGGGCTTGCGCTGCAAGAGGGCCGCCGCTCCGATCCGGATGCGCTCAGCAATAGGGGTAGGCACAGGGTCCCCAGGGCATCCGGCCGCGAAGGACGGGAGACGGCCAAAGCGGAATCGGCTCCAGCAGGGCCCATGCCGTGCGGGCGGGGGCGGCGCCCCGTTTGCGGGACGCCAGGACCCACCGGCCGGCCAGGAGCACAACGAGGGTGAAGAAGGCCATGGCACCGTATTCGGCGCCGTTGGGCAGGGCAAGGTGCGCCTGCACGAAGGGGTCGGTCGCCATCATCTCGCCGCCCACCTTGCCGAGAATCGCCGCCCCCAGCCAGAGGATGACCGGGAAGCGGTCCATGAGGCGGGCGAGCAGCGTGCTCATGAAGACCACAAAGGGGATCGAGAGCACGAGGCCGAAGAGAAGAAGGAAAAGGTTGCCGTGGCTTGCCGCGCCGACGGCGAGCATGTTGTCGATCCCCATGCTCAGATCGGCGACGACGATGATCCAGAGCGCCTGCAGCAGGCCGTGTCCCTCCTTGCCGCCATGCTCCTCTGCGGAACCGGCCGTAAGCAGCTTGACCGCGATCCAGACAACCACCGCGCCGCCGACCAGCTTGATGAGCGGGAGGGTCAACAGACGGGCCACGGCGAAGGTGCAGGCGACACGCACGAGAACCGCCGCCCCGGCGCCGCCGGCGATCGCCAGCGTGCGCTGGCGCCCTTCGAGGCGCTTGACGGCCATGGCGATCACGACGGCGTTGTCGTCGAGAATCGAAGCGTCGTAGAAGGGCCTGGCGAGAATGGGCCATTGGTCGCTGGTCCACCGGGCGTCGCCGTCGCCCGGATCGACGAACAGGTACGTCACCTCCAAACCCCAAACCTGGCACGGCGAGAACCACCAGCCCAGCGAGAAGCGGCCACCAGCTCGCGCGCCGGGATCGAGCCCCTGCTGGCCCAGGAGAATCTCGGTCGTGGCCAAGCCGAGCACGCCGGCGTCGGCCAGCGGCGTGCCCACCGGGCTGGTCGTCAGCAACGGCGGAGGTGAAGCCGACTTGCCCCACCAGACCAGCGCTTCGCCGCGGAACCACAGCCGGCCGAACCACGGATCGCCGAACCAGCCGCACTCCGTCGCGCAACAGTCGCCCCACAAGCCGCAGTCCCATCCGCACGGCTCTTGGCACGCTCCGGCGTCGCAGCAGGAGGCGCCGCACGTGCCGGCGTACGCTTGCTCTTGGCCGAAGTATTCCTCGCCCGGGGAACCACCCGTCGAGCCGTATTGGCCGGCGGCGCCTGGAGCAACCTGCCCGGCCGTGGGTTCCGGCGCGCCTTCGAGCGCGGGGCTCTGCCAGCGGGTCGACCCGTAGGCTGCGCTCGGGACGGCCCATGCCGGCTCGGTCTCTGACCCGGCGAGGAGGCCGCCTCGGTCGCCGTAAACCCGCTGACTCCCGTTGGGATTCGACGGGGCCTGGCTTGCTCCCGCGGAATGGTAGTTTGGAGTGTTTGAGTAATGTGGATAGGCTTTTCGGATGT
>Ga0101944_10002307_pt1 | contig 31567 bp, 12 predicted proteins | sample DewCreD2012metaG_FD_75245 | JGI IMG/M metagenome (GOLD analysis project Ga0101944, IMG submission 75245) | Hot spring sediment bacterial and archeal communities from British Columbia, Canada, to study Microbial Dark Matter (Phase II) - Dewar... ... | reverse complement strand
AGGGATATTAAATTGTGCGATAGACAGTGTAGGAGCAAATGATTGTGAGTTTGTAAGGATAATAGATACAACACCAACGCCAACACCAACACGCACACCAACACCTACATATACAAGAACACGGACGCCAACACCTACATATACAAGAACACCAACGCCGACATATACACGCACGCCAACACCAACTCGGACACCAACACCTACATATACAAGAACGCCAACCCCAACACCAACACCAACTCGGACATCAACACCAACATATACAAATACAGTATCACCAACGCCGACATATACACGCACGCCAACACCAACAAATACAAATACTCGGACATCAACACCAACATATACAAATACGGTCTCACCAACGCCGACATATACACGCACGCCAACACCAACAAATACAAATACTCGGACATCAACACCAACATTTACAAATACGGTCTCTCCAACACCGACATACACACAAACACCAACACCAACAAATACAAATACACGAACACCAACTCCGACTTATACAAGAACTCCAACGCCAACAGCAACTTATACAAATACAAGAACCAGAACACCAACATTCACATACACAGATACAATATCATCAAATACCCCAACTGCAACACCAACTTTTACCAGAACTTATACAATAACTTCTACTCCTACATTTACTAGTACGCGTACACCTACGCCAACTTTTACAATTACTTCATCACCTTCATATACGCCAACAAATACGAACACTAGGACACCAACACCTACTTTTTCCAATACTGTATCTGCGACATTTACCTATACAAGAACACCAACACCAACAAACACACGTACACCAACTCCAACATCAACTTTTACAAATACATTAACACGAACACCCACATTTACATTTACCGATACCATATCTTCAAATACACCTACAGCAACACCAACTTTTACCAGGACTTATACATATACATCAACAAGAACCATTACGCCAACATGGACAAATACAATGTCTCCTTCATCAACATATACAAGTACATCAACATATACAAATACAAATACCAGGACTGCAACACCAACAAATACCAATACTGTCTCAGCAACATATACATATACACCAACGCCGACCAGAACAAACACGCAAACTCCTACATTTACATTTACTAATACTTCAACGCGAACAATGACACCAACATTCACAGTTACAGATACAATATCATCAAACACTCCAACAGTTACAAGGACATGGACAAATACATTCACTGTCACATCAACATTTACTAACACTTATACAATTACATTTACCAGAACAGAAACAAATACAAGGACTGCAACACCAACCCAGACAAATACAATGTCACCATCATATACTTATACAAATACTGCAACATTAACTGATACACCAACAAGAACCGCAACACTCTCTCCAACTTCTACTTACACAAGAACACCCACTCCTACAGAAACTTCTACAAGAACTGCAACAAGAACATGGACACCTACATCAACATGGACAGATACTGTATCTTCTAATACTCCAACTGTTACAAGAACATGGACCAATACATTCACACCGACACCGACTTTTACTGCAACACCGACAATCACATTTACAAGGACAGACACATCAACACGAACATCAACACCTACATATACTGATACTACATCACCTACATTTACTTACACATATACATCTACACGAACACCGAGTCCTACAAACACTGATTCGCCAACATATACTTTTACAAGAACAGAAACATTGACACGAACAGCAACACCGACACTGACTGATACAATGTCACCAACATTGACATATACAAGCACATCAACACGGACATCAACGCCAACACGGACAGTGACGCCGACACTGACTGATACAATGTCACCAACATTGACATACACAAGCACATCAACACGGACATCAACGCCAACAAGGACAGTGACGCCGACACTGACTGATACAATGTCACCAACATCAACATACACATACACAGCAACACCAACATCAACTTCAACACGAACAAGTACACCAACATATACAGTTACACGGACTAATACACCTACACCTACTAATACACCTACTTTTACAAATACGCATACTTTTACAATAACACCAACCCCGGTTGTATTCCCATATTTACTGATTATAGAAGCATATAATGAAGCAGGAGAAAAAGTACGCCTTATAACTGAAACAAGAATAACAGATACATTTACTGATATTGAAATGCTGGTAAATGGAATATCTGCAAACATTTTTAATCCACAAGAAGGTCCGCTTGTAATAAGTATTCTGGGTATATGGACGCCGGAACAAATGGGGCCGGGAATAGATAGAATAAACATTGCCTGGGATGGATATAATGATAACGGGCAGAATATTAATAATGGAGTTTATTATATCAAAATTTCGGTTCAGGATGAATATGGTCATACCCAGACAACAATAAAAGACGTTCAATTGATGCGGACAGAAGAATATGTGAGAATAAATATATATAATACAGCAGGAGAACTTGTCAGAAGATTACAGACAAAACCGGCAAATATAAATATTGCAGCATTAAATTTAGACAAAATTGATAATGTTATTTATTTATCAGAAACAGGGAAAATAAATATTGATTATGGTTCAGGCAATATTATGGAGTGGGATGGTAAAAACGGCCAGGGAGAAATGGTTAATAATGGAACTTATGAATTGCAAATTGAAATTGTAACAGATAATGGATACAAAGTAGTTGCATCAAAAACAGTTACAATTTTAAGAGAGCAGACAGAGCAGGCACTGACAGACCCGCAAAATCCAAAATTATATCCTAAAATTTATCCAAATCCTGTTTCATTGGAAGGTGAAGATGGAGAAATTGAAATAGAATGGTTTAAACCATTACAGGGCGAAGTAAAGATAAAGATATATAATGTTGCGGGTGAATTGGTAAAACAGATAAGGGGAGATTTGAGTGTTAAGAAATTAAAGTGGAATTTAAAAACAGATAAAGGTAAAAGAGTATCTGGTGGTTTTTATATTGTTGTCCTTGAGGCTAAAAAAGTAAACGGAGAAAGAGAAAGCAGGATTGTAAAATTTTCAATAATTAGAAAATCAAGCGTTGGATTTTAACTACATTGCTGGTTTGTGATTGCTTATTGCTGGTTGGATACTATTACATTGCAGATTGCCGTTTGCCAATTGTAAAAAATAAAAAACAAACAGCAAAAAGCAATTGACAATTAAAATGAGCGAGATTAGAGCGAAGAGCGAGAAATGAGCAAGAGAGCGAAAGCGAGATTAATGGTAGGGGCGACCCCTGTGTGGTCGCCCGAACCTATGTGTCCGCTCGAATGGAGTGTCATACCTGCTTGAGTTTCTACTTGATTTATTTAGGGGGTAGGAATATAGAAATTGAAAAAGTGAAAAACAATAGTTAGTTAAAAGCGCCCGGCCAGTCAAATCTAAAAATTTAAAATTATTTATAAAAATTTTTTTAAATAATAAAAAATTTTTACATTTTTGTTTCATTGTATAAAACCCCGATATAAACTCCATATTTTTTAATATAAATTTCTGGCATTCAATTTGCTCTATAAATATATATAAAATAAAAGAAAGGAATTGATATTTTATGAAAAATGAAGAAAAAATTAAAAAAATAGCTAAATATTTAAAGGTATCACAGGAAACATTAAATAAATTTTTAAATAAAAACAACTATATAAATAACAATAATTCAATTAATATTGAAAAATTAAACAGAATAATTACAAAACAAAGTTTAAAAAATTTAAAAAGAGGAAATCAAAATGAAAATTGATATTCAGGATAAAGAGCTAAAAAATTATCTGGTTACTTTATATTTTTCAGATGACCTGAATGAAACAGAAAATAATTTTATTTTAAAAAATTATATTCAGAATAAAGATGAAAAAGAAAGAAAAGAAAAAGAAAAAATTTTAATAGAAGGAAATCTGAAAAAAGTCATTAATGTTGCAATTAAATACAGAACACCGGAATTAAATCTCATTGAATTAATACGTGAAGGTAATAAAGGACTTATATATGCTGTAAAAAACTGGACACCGGATATTTCCGAAAATTTTACAAATTATATTTACTGGAACATAGAAGGATTTATTTTAAATTATATAATTAAAAAGGAAAAAGAACTGGAGAAAAAATGAGCAGTGTTGACAAAAATGGAATGTCAATAGACAAAGATGATATGATTGATATTTTTGGCGGGCCTGTTGAAAAAAATAACAAAACAGAAACGGAAAAAGAAAAACCAGTTTCTGTCAATATGGTTTCAGGGCCAGAAGATACTGAAATAAAATCACTTTCTGATTTAAATCCAGATATGATTGAAAAAAAAGATGCAGTTCCTTTTAAAATTCAAAATCAAGATGGAATTGTAGAAATATTTGTGCTGGTAAATGAAATAACAAATATTTTAAAAACAGAATTAAAAAAATTTATAAATGAAAAATTAATTGATAATATGTTGTTAAAAAGTTTGGAAAAAACAGCATTGAAAAGTTATATATTAAAAAATACAAACTGGAATACTGAAGGTGGCTTAAGAACTGATGGAACAATTGATATTGAAAGGGTCTTAAAAAACTCTGTTGTTTACAAAGATAATATAAAAAATATTGAAGAAGAACTGGAAATATCTTTATTTAATTTAAATATGATTCGTTTTAATTCAATAAAAGCAGGGCTTGATAAAGAAAAATACAAAGAGTTTTTAATAAATTTTATTCAAAAGAAAAATGTAATGGAGCAGGGGTATAAGAAACAGGTTGTTGATTTTATAAATGATAAAATTTTAAATAAAATTATAAAAGGAAGTGAGTAATTATGAAAAAAATTTTTGTTATAGTGTTTTTAATATTTATGTGTACTGAAATATTTGGTTTAACCGGAAATGCAAATTTAATACCTGTAAAAATTGCCCGCGGCACATATGGTAATACAATAGAAATTACCTATTATCCGGGCAGTGATATTATATGGAATGATGGGTTAATTTCAATAATAATTCCGGAGGATTTCCCGACGCTTCCTACTGTTTCACCAGGATATCCCGGGGAAATTAAAGTTTCTTATTTTAGAAATGGAGCAACAATTGAACCAATATCACAATCAAATATAACAATTGATGGCAGGGCAATAACAATAACTGCAATAAATTTAAATCCAAATGATTCTCTACAGATTGTTTATGGAACAAAGGATAATGGTGGCTCTGGTGTTCAGGCGCCATATATGCCGGGTGTTTTTTATTTTTTAATGTATGAAAGACCAACAAGTACTTCTGGATTTGTTGCATTAGAAAATCCACCAAAAATAAAAGTAACCATGCTTGACCTCACAAAATCAGCAAATGTTACTTCTGTAATGGCTAAAAATACTTTTACATATAGTTTAAATTATACAAATATAAGTAATATGTATTCTGTAAATGAGGTTGTTGTGTGGGATACTCTTCCACAGGGATTAAAATTTATATATTCTGATATTTCTCCTACATCACAATCAAACAATTATTTATTATGGAATTTGGGCACAGTAAATTATGGCAATAATGGTGTTTTAAATATTGTTGTTGAAGCGCAGCCGGGGATAATAAATTATGGAGAAATAATAACCAACACAGCAAAGATACAGGGAAGTGATGGATACGGAGTTTATCTGGAAGAAGCAATAAATAACATACAGGTTTTTGGTGTTAAACTTGTATCAACTATATATGCAACACCATCCATAGTTATTCTGGATGAGAATTTTACTGTATTGATGAATGTTCAAAACATGGGTAATTATCATGCATATAATGTTTCCCCAACTGCACTTACAATTTATGGTAGTGGTAATGCAACAAAAATATCAGGTCCTGTGCCAGCATCAGTTTCAAGTTTAACGCAGGGTTCAACGGTAGTTTTTACCTGGGTTTACAGGGCAACCGGCTCCGGAGAAATTTACTTCAGCGGAAAAGCAACAGGCCAGGAAAATACATTAATAATTGAATCCAATGCTACAAACTCAAATGCAATAACTTTGTTAATGCCTACAAATACATCAACGCCTATTAATACCTATACATTTACGCCACAGCATACAAAAACTTTTACAAGGACACCTACACAGATTATAACTCTAACACTTACACCAACTGATACACGTCAGGAACAAATTACTTTGACTCCTACAAATACACAGGAAGAATTAATAACACCGACTTTTACAAACACAGAAATTGTTATTTTAACGCCTACATCAACAGAGACTGAAAAACCAACAAAAACAAATACACCCACTTTTATAAATACAGTTATTCCAACAGCAACACCTGATGCAATTGTTTATATTGACAGAAATTATTTTAAACCAATGAACAATGAAAAAATAAAAATAAATTATAAAGTTCTTGAGCAGGGTATTGTTGATATCCAGATATATAATTTAAGTGGTGAAATAATACTGTCTTACTCTAAAAATTATTCTGCAATTACCACTGATTTTTATTACTGGGATGGAAAAAACAGCGCTGGTAAAATAGTAAGCCGTGGCATTTATTTTATTGTAATAAAACAAAAAACACAAATTATAATGAAAAAAATTGTTGTTTTAAAATAAAAACAAATGTTAGATATTTTGTAAATTTTTTATAAAAATGCTTGAAAAATTACATTGATTAAACTATAATTAATATAAGCATTTTTATTATAAAAAGGAGAGAATGAGTGGGGGCGCGGTGTAGAAAAGAAAAAATAAAAGGTGATTATTTAAAAGTAAAATTGATTTTTTCTATTGTTATATTTTTAGGAATGAATTTATATATTTATCCTAAAACATATTCTGTATCAATTACAAAGCCATCTGAAAAATCAAATATAAACAGGCAAGAAACAGACAGAAATGCAACTTCTGTTACTTATAAAAATGAAGATGGAACCTGGACAAAAGAATTTTATCTTGGAATAAAAAACTACAAAGACAGCACAGGAAAATGGAGGGAAATAAATACTGATATTACAGATGATGGCAATAATTTTTATAATACAGAAAACACATTTCAATCAAAATTTTCAGCCAGGTCAGATAATGGGGTTGAATATGAAATAAAGGGGAATAATTTAAAATGGCAATTAAAGTCATTTTCATTTATTGATAAAAATGAAAAACACATATATTTACTTCCGGTAAATAATGAGAGAGGGATAAAAAATAAAAACAGGATTAAATATAAATCAATTGCTGAAAATATTGATGATGAATATAAAGTTCTTGCAAATAAAATAAAAAATAACATTGTTTTAAATTCAATTTCATATAAAAACAAAATAAAAAACGCAGAATATTTTAAAATTACAGGTGTTTTTAATTTGCCAAAAGGTTCAAATGTTTATGTTAATGAAAAAGAGATTATAGATAAAAATGAAACAGAAAACGGATTTGAAATAAAAACTAAATCAGGAGAAGTTTTCAGTGTCCAGAATATTTTAGTGTATGATGGATATGAAGACAGCGAAGATAATTTTGAATTAAAGCAGGAAAATTTATTTCCTGAACATATCAGGGGAAAATATATATTGAGCAGAAAAGATGATAAATTATTTGTAACAATTTTAATAGATGCCGGATGGCTTACGGCAAAAAAAAGAAAATATCCTGTATGCATAGACCCGAGCATTTCCTTAAAGTCATATAAAGTAGAATATCAGACATCCACCTATGATGTTGATATTTACACGCAGTTTCCTGCAACAAATTACGGAGGTAATAATTATTTCTGGGTTGGTGTAAGTACAGGAACAGCAAATACAATAAGAACACTTATGAGATTTGGAGAAATTGACAGTATTCCATCCACTGCAATAGTAAAGTCAGCAACATTAAAAATTTATAATTCTGCAATACTTGCCGGTTCATCCGGTGCTGGTGAGAGATTTTATGAAGTGCATGCAATGACTCATTCATGGGTTGAAGGAACCGGAACAGATTCTATTCCTACAACAGATGGTGCTACCTGGAATACCTATGATGGCACAAATGCATGGGCAATACCAGGTGGTGAATATGAAAAAGAAATTCATTGCAGAACACCACTTCTTGCAGGAGGTCTGGTTGGCTGGCGTCAGTTTAATATTACCTCTATTGTAAACAAATGGGTTAAAGGACAACAACCAAACTACGGGATAATAATAAAATTACCTGATGAAGTTGAAAATGGCACTCAGACATTCGGACATAAATTTTATTCTTACGAAGATACAACATATTTTCCTATATTAAAAGTTACTTATTATTTTACTTCAGATAGTAAATATATTACAAAAACAAAATATGCTTCAAACACATCTTATTCAGGACGTGAATATGTGAATATTTCATATCCGTGGACAATATCATCACCAATTGCAATTTATGGTTATGAAATTCTTTTTGGCGGTGATGCTACAATGGGAGGTCCTTATAGGGGGTTTGTGCAGTTTGATTTATCATCTGTTCCTAAAAATATATCAATAACTGCTGCAAGTGTAAATTTATATGTTTATTCAAAATTTGGCAATGGAACAACAATTGATATGCACAGAGTTTTGAATTACTGGGATGAAAAAGGATTATCCTGGGTATCAAAAACAGCAGAAACATTATGGTCAAGTGCCGGCGGTGATTATGATGCCACTGTGCTTGGTTCTGTTACTTTTGCAAATAATCCAAATGCAACTTATTACAGCTGGACATTGCCTGCGTCTGTTGTAAAAGGATGGCTTGATGGCTCTATACCTAATTATGGTGTTATGTTTAAAGCAAGTGCTGAAAATTCAAATGACAGGGGATATAAAGCATACGGATTTGATGTTAATTCTTCTATATCAGGACTTACAGGCGATATTCCTAATTATATGCCACGGCTTGATATTACATTTACAGCAGCAACCGGCTTTACACCACCAGAACTTATTAAACCCAATGGCTTGGAAGTAATTGATAAAAGTTATATTATAAACTGGCGTTATGCTTCTAACAGTGGTCTTTCTGACCCATTAAATTTACAATATTATCTGGAATATTCAAATAACAATGGAATAAACTGGTATCCGATTGCAACAACCACTGCAAAGGCAAATTCTTTTGTCTGGGATACTTCACTTTTACCAGAAGGTGATTTATATAAAGTTCGGGTCTGCGCTTATGATTATTCTAATTCTATGATTTATAGCTCTTATTCTACTTCACTTGATACTTTTTCAATCAGGCACCAACCCACATATCTTAAAATATTAAATTCAGTCGCTGTATATCCATCATCTGTTTATATAGGTCAGGATATTACTATATCTATGAATATAGGAAATACCGGATATGAAAATTTCAGAGTGCTGCCTTCTAACCTTGCTATACAGCATATAAATGGTGGGGATGTTACACCATTAATTTTAAACCCACAAAAAATTGTTTTACAGAATGAAAGAGAAAATTTTACATGGGTTTACAGGGCAACATCTGCCGGAACAATTGCTTTTACAGGATTTGTAAATGGGCTTGGTGGTGATGGTGGTGGCGATATAAACATAAATACGGTTGATTCAAATATAGAAACAAAAACATCTTATTTTGTAAGTGATTCAGTGGTTATACTGGATATTACACCAACAAATACACCAACACTGACAATAACAAACATACCCACAGAATTACCAACCTGCACATTTACGCCAGCGATATGCAGTCCGGGGAATGTGCTTGACTGGGTAGTGGTAAACGGGCAAGTAAATGCTATAACAATGTCAGCAAATACAATATATATAGGAGGAAATTTTACACAAATAGGACCAAGGACAGGTCATTGGGTGCCAATAGATGCAGTAACAGGTAATCCAATACCCGGATTTCCACAGGTGGCAGGAGGACCGGTAATATGTGTGGTTTCAGATGGAAATGGTGGTTGGTATATAGGTGGGGATTTCTTGTATGTGGCAGGGCAGCCGAGAAATCGGCTTGCGCATATACTTGCAAATGGAGCACTTGACCCGGTATGGAATCCAGGGGCGGATTCTACTGTAAGTACTATAGCAATAAATGGAAATATAATATTTGCAGGAGGTGCATTTACAAGTATAGGTGGGCAGGCAAGGAATTATATAGCAGCGCTGGATACAATAACCGGACAGGCATTAACATGGAATCCAAATGCGAATAATTATGTAAGTGCAATAGCAGTAAATGGCGGGACAATATATGCAGGAGGGGATTTCACGTGGATAGGAGGTGCGGCAAGGAACAGAATAGCAGCGCTGGATGCAGTAACCGGACAGGCATTAACCTGGAATCCGAATGCAAATAATTATGTAAAAGCAATAGCAGTAAATGGCGGGACAATATATGCAGGAGGGTATTTCACGTGGATAGGAGGTGCGGCAAGGAACAGAATAGCAGCGCTGGATGCAGTAACCGGACAGGCATTAACATGGAATCCAAATGCAAATGGTTATGTATATGCGTTAGCAGTAAATGGGGGGACAGTATATGCAGGAGGATTGTTTACAAATATAGGAGGACAGGCAAGGAATTATATAGCAGCAATAGATGGAGTAACCGGGCAGGCATTAACCTGGAATCCGAATGCAAATAATTTTGTATATGCGTTAGCAGTAAATGGGGGGACAATATATGCAGGAGGATTGTTTACAAATATAGGAGGACAGGCAAGGAATTATATAGCAGCGATAGATGGAGTAACCGGACAAGCATTAACCTGGAATCCGAATGCAAATGATTATGTAAATGCGTTAGCTGTAGATGGGGGGGTAGTATATGCAGGAGGATTGTTTACAAATATAGGAGGACAAGCAAGGAATTATATAGCAGCGATAGATGGAGTAACAGGACAAGCATTAACATGGAATCCGAATGCAAATAATAATGTAAATGCGTTGGCAGTAAATGGAGGAGTAGTATATGCAGGTGGTGTGTTTTTTTTGATAGGAGGACAGACAAGGTATTATATAGCAGCGATAGATGGAGTAACAGGACAGACATTAACATGGAATCCGAGTGCGTATGATAGTGTAAATGCAATAGCAGTAAATGGGGGGACAGTATATGCAGGAGGGAATTTTACATGGATAGGAGGGCAAGCAAGAAATTACATAGCGGCATTAGATGCAGTAACCGGACAGGCATTAACCTGGGCTCCTATAGCAGATAATTCTGTATATGCGTTAGCAGTAAATGGTGGGACAGTATATGCAGGAGGGAATTTTACAATGATGTCGCGAATGCCAGCATCGTATTTTGCAGCAATATGTAATGAAGAACAAACAACCCCGACATATACACCTACTATGACAGAGACGATAACGCCTACATTAACATTGACTTCTATGCCGACAGTTGCTGTGACAAGATGGACTGACTGCGGGGTGATAGTTGTGGCACAGTCAAATTATCAGAGCCAACCTGTAATGATACCTGACGGGATGGGTGGGGCGATAATAGCATGGGAAGATTACCGGAATGGAAGCAATTACGATATTTATGCTCAGAGGCTAGATTCAAACGGTAACAGGTTATGGGGAGCATCAGGGATTGCGCTTTGTTCAATAACAGGAAACCAGCGTTATCCGAGAATAGCATCTGATGGAGCAGGCGGAGCGTATGTAGTATGGCAGGATTCAAGGGGAGCAGATGCGGATGTGTATGTGCAAAGAATAACATCAGCAGGTGTGATTCAGTTTGGCACAAGTGGGCTTGTCATGTGTGGTGCCACAGGGAATCAGCTTTATCCTTATATTGCTTCAGATGGAGAAGGTGGTGCGGTTGCAGTATGGTGGGATTTAAGAAATACGGGAGATGATAATATTTACGCTCAGAGGGTTGACAGTGTTGGAAACATGATTTGGGCTGCAAACGGCATCGGAGTTTGTACTGCACCAAACAACCAGCAGTCGCCGAGAATTGCTTCTTATCCCGGCGGAGGGACCATTATTACATGGCAGGATGCGAGAAACTTTAACTATGATATATATAGCCAGAGGCTTGATAATGCAGGTAATGGGTTGTGGGGAGTAAACGGTGCAGCGGTCTGCGTTTATTCAGGGACAGACGAGTATACACCAGAACTTGCTGTAAATTTGTCTGGAGAAACACTGATTGCCTGGGAAGATAACAGAGCAGGTACAATGGACATTTATGCGCAGAAGCAAGATTCAAACGGTGCTGTGCAATGGGGTGTAAGTGGTACGGCAATATGCACTGCGTCAAATAATCAGTGGAGACCAATTGTGATAGACGATTTTTCAGGTGGAGCTATAATTGTGTGGGGTGATTATAGGAACGGCACTGATTACGACATCTACGTTCAAAAAATAAACTCATCAGGTGCTATACAGTGGGGAGTAGACGGTATGCCAGTGTGTACCAAGACAACTTCGCAAAACAATCACCGTGCGGTAACTGATGGTTCAGGGGGAGTAATAATTGTATGGGATGATAGTTCGAGTGGTAGTCAGGCAATATATGCATCAAAGGTGGATAATACAGGTTTAAAAGTATGGGGGTCGCAGGGGATACTTGTATGTGACGCAACCGGAACACAGTGGTATTCGGGAATTACAACAGACGGTGCAGGTGGTGCGATTGTGGCGTGGGGAGATGAACGGTCATCGCCGGACGATGACATTTACGCACAGAAGTTGAATGAAATGAGCGGAGCAACACCGACACCAACAAAAATATTAACCCCGACAATAACGCCAACCGTGACGCCGACATTAACACCGACAATAACCGAGACATCAACGCCAGTAGCGACAGCAACAGGGACTTGTGTGCAACTTGACTCGACATTTGATTCAGACGGAGTTGTTTTATACAATTTTGACGGATGGGGATTTGGGCAGGAGGAAGGGGATGCAATAGCATTTGATGGTAATAAGATATTAATAGCAGGAGCAAGGCCAGGGGGCGCAATGGGATATTATGATATGGTATTATGGCGGTATAATCAGGATGGGACATTAGATACAACATTTAACAATCCATTAGGGTTAGTGTTTTTTAATGGAACGGGAGACAGCGATGATATAGGGACAATGGTAAAAGTTGACAGCCAGGGCAGGTATGTGGTATGCGGTGTAACCCATAATGGGTCTAATTTTGATATGATAGTTGCAAGATATTTGTCAGATGGCACGCCAGATACAACATTTAATGGCTCTGGTTTCAGGATAGAAAGTGGAACAGCAGGTGGAAATGGAAATGACTATGGAATAGATTTAGCAATAGATAAGGATGGAAAAATAATAGTAGTAGGAGAAAGCGAAAACATAAAACCAGATGCAGATATGGTGATATGGAAATACAACGAAGATGGAAGCAGGGATATAACATTTGGTGGAGGAAGTGGATATGTGGTATATGACAGGGGCTTTGGAGAAGATGCAGGAAAAGCAATAACAATAGACAGAAATGGGAAGATAGTGGTAACAGGAAGGACAACAGGGAATGTAAGTCAATATGATATGACAATATGGAGATATAATCCAAACGGTACACCAGATAATACATTTAACGGGACAGGAATAGTAATATTTGATTTAGGGAATGAAGAACAGACAGGATATGGGATAAAAGAAGATAGAGTAGGCAGGATAGTGGTGGCAGGTAATAGTTGGGTGAATCCGGGGACGCATAATTCAGATTTGGCAGTATGGAGATATTTACCAAATGGGACTCTGGATAATAGTTTTAATAGTATTGGTTATGTGCTTTTTGACACAAGGGGATTATTAAGGAATGACTGGGGTGAGGGCATAGAAATAGATGTAAACGGGAATATACTTGTATCAGGATATGTAGAAATGCCGGTAAATAATGATATGGTGATATGGAGAATTAGGGAAGACGGAGGTATGGATAATAGTTTTGAAAATGGATTTGTAATGTATGATGGTGGAGGGGAAGATTCTGGGATGCGAATTGCAATAGATGAGCAAAATAGAATATTAACAACAGGAAAGAGTTATAATGCGTTGAATGGAAGTGTGGATATGGCAATATGGAGATATAGTGATAAATGCATATTATATAACACACGGACAGTAACACCGACAGTGACATGGACAATAACGCAGACCGCAACACAAACGAATACACTAACAAATACACCAAGCATAACACCGACGGTAACTCAGACAATAACACCAACAGTAACACCGACATACACAGCAACACCAACAGTAACGCCAACCTACACAGCAACGCCGACAGTAACGCCAACCGTAACAGAGACAGTAACGCCGACAGTGACGCCAACCGTAACAGAGACAGTAACGCAAACAGTAACACCAACGGTAACGTCAACAAATACGCCTTCAGTAACACCGACGAACACACCAACTGTGACACCGACAGTGACAGAAACCGTGACACCGAGCGTGACACCAACAGTGACAGACACGTCAACGTTTACAGTGACAGACACGCCGACATTCACGATTACTGATACGCATACATATACTGCTACCCCAACGTATTCTCTAACTCTAACTCATACTATAACTGATTCGCCTACACCAACGTTCACGATAACAGATACTCCAACATACACAGTAACAGGCACGCCGACGTTCACGATTACTGATACGCATACATATACTGCTACCCCAACATATTCTCTAACTCTAACTTATACTCTGACTGATTCGCCTACACCAACGTTCACGGTAACAGATACTCCAACATACACAGTAACAGGCACGCCAACATTCACGATTACTGATACGCATACATATACTGCTACCCCAACATATTCTCTAACTCTAACTTATACTCTGACTGATTCGCCTACACCAACGTTCACGATAACAGATACTCCGACTTATACAGACACAGCAACGCCGACGTTCACGATAACAGACACGCCGACGTTCACAGTGACAGATACGCCGACATTCACGGTAACAGACACGCCAACGTTCACAGTAACAGACACACCAACATACACAGTAACAAACACGCCAACATACACGATAACAGATACACCGACATTCACAGTAACAGATACAGCAACAGACACAGCAACGCCGACGTTCACGATAACAAACACGCCGACGTTCACAGTAACCAATACCCCTACATTTACATCAACAAACTCGCCTACACCTACAAATACGCCAACAGAAACAGCAACTGTTTCTGATACACCAACATTTACAATGACAAATACATCAACAATTACACTTTCAATAACACCAACAAATACCCCAACAAATTCAATAACAATGACAAACACTGCAACATTTACACATACAGAAACAAATACTCCAACACAAACAATGACAGGAACATATACAAACACACCAACAATAACGCGAACTTATACAGATACACCGACACAGACAGGGACTAATACATTTACATTAACTCGCACATTAACTTATACACCATCAGATACAAACACACCAACAATAACATTGACAGAAACAGAAACAGGAACATTTACACCAACATTGACAATGACACCATCTTTAACATACACAGGGACAAATACAGCCACACCAACAGACACACCACCATTTACATCAACAATAACACCAACATTCACAAATACACCAACACCAAACATAGAAATAGCACTTGACAGGAATTATGTAAAACCGCAGCAAGGAGAGCGTGTAAAAATAAGTATAAGGTCAGATACAACAGGCAGAGAGGTAAAAATAAAGATATATAATTTAACAGGTGAACTAATAAGGAATATGGAAGATATAATAAATACAGCAGGATGGAATGAATATTACTGGGATTGTAAAAATGATGCTGGAAATAACATAGGTAAAGGAATATACTTTATTTATGTAAATATAAAGGACCAGGGCCAGGAAGTCAGAAGAGTGTATGTTATAAAATAGAATTATAATTTGCGATTTATAATTTAAAAATAAAATGTTTTAAAATATAAATTGAAAAATATAAAACAAAAAGCAAAAATATTTAATCTAAAAAATAAACAAAAATAAAAAAACCTTGTTTTTAAAGAAAAAACAAAAAATAATATTGACAAATGCATAAAATATGCTATTATTTTATTATGAACGAAAAAAACAATAAAAATTGTTTGCAAAAAACTTCAAAAATACTTTTTACAATTTTATTTATTTCCATCATATTATCATCATATATTTATTCATCTGATGTAATTACCTCTCTTGATTTCTGGATAACACCAACAGCACAAACAGCAAAAATAGGTGATACTATTTTATTTAATATGTGTGTTATTGATGCATCCTCTACATATTCAAATGTTTCTCAGATTGTATCAGTTACTAACACATCAATAACAATTGCTTGTGCTAATTTCCCTGCAACAGACCCAAATCCTGTTGCTCCTTTATGGATTTATAATGGTACAAATACATGGCGAGTCGTTACACCGTATATTAATTCAACTTTAAAATCAGTAGAATTAAATAATTCAAATTTATATGCCGGAAGACCGATTTCAAATTATACTTCAATTCAATATTCCACATTTTATGGAGCAAGTGGAAATCAATCAGTTGGGGGCATAGTAAAGGTAGATATTGGTTCTACTATTGTTGGATTGATAACTCTTTATGACGATGGTAATGCTGGCGGCGACCACAATGATGATTCTGCAAATAATGGAGTTTATAATAATAAATTTGTATTATCAGAAGCATATAAAATAAATATTGTAAATGGTTCAATAGTAGGTCATTTTGAGAAATCAGGTATAAAAGCAACCAATGACCCATTTATAGCGCCTAATACTATTAATATAGATGGTATAAGACCTAAAATAGAACTTGTAAATGTAAATCCAAATCCATTGAATTCATATAAAAATTTCGGGCAATTTTTTTATTATTTGTCAGAAAATTCAGATGTGACTTTAAATATTTTTTATGGAAATACTACCATAACAACTTTAAATGCCACAGGATATTTTGGTTATAATAATCCCATACTCTGGGATGGCAGGTCAAATACCGGTTCAATTCAGACAGATGGAAATTACACATACAGATTTGATTATGCTGATAAAGCAGGCAATACAGGGACTCCATTTACAGGTGACTTAAAAATAACAACTGTTGATTTGACAACTTCACTTTATTCAATTGATACCCAGTACACACATACAAATGAGTCGGAAATTGTTGTCAGGGTTCAAATGAGCGTGGAATTAAGAAATGCAACAAGAACAAATTTACAAAATCTTGGATTTGATTATCCTGAGAGTTTTGGCAGCCATGATTATAGAAATTATCCTTATGCATATTTGGATTTAAGAATATATACAAGTAGTGGCTCGCTTTTTCATACTATGCCTAGAGATATGTCTGGCGCAGATACAGATAGTTTTTTTATGGATATAAGTATTCCAACATTTATTGATGGATGGCCAATGACCGGATTTACTTTTAATCCATTGCCTGCAGATCCCTGTTCGGTTACAAATACAACTATATATACTTTGCCTGACGGAGATGATACAAATGACTGGGATAATGTTTTTGTTTATCCCCTTGTTGATAATGGTAGCGGATATTTTTCAGCAAATCCAACATATACATTATATCAAAAAAGTGTATCTCCCGGAACTTATATAGTTTCATTGAAAGCAAAACTCGTTGGGAAAAGTATTTTTAATGTCAGTGACGAAGTTGAAAAAGGGACTGTTACTTGCGGAGAACAAACTATAGAATATCTTTATTATAGATACCATGCTCAACCAAGTTACTTTTTTGACGATAGTACCGGATATTACGGTGGTATAAGGGGTTATGGTTTAACATCAGAAGAAAAAACAGCAAGTTATATGGTTGAGCCGCAACCAACAGTGCCTGTTCCTGACAATTCTCCTCCTGTAATTGTATCTTATTCAAACTATCCTTCAAGTGGAGAAACAATTGCTCCCGGTGTTATAGGCCCTAATAATTATATAAGAGTAACAGTTGCAGATGATGGTGTTGGTGCAGGACCTATTAATCTCTCTTCTTTTGTTTTAAAAGACCCTTATGGAAATGCAGTTCCCGGCAGAGTGGCCTGGAATGCAGGGAACCCGGGCACAAAAACGTGGGAACTGTATTATATACCTGATAATAGTTTAACACTTGGTGGTTCATATACATACACAGTTACACCTGTTGATGCTGCTTATAATATTGGACAGACAGTTAGTTATTCTTTTATAATCGCAGATACATCCATACCCATTGTCACAAATGTTAATGTGCAATCAAGCACAGGAAATTCAGAGCAGCTATCATCATCTTCATCCAGACAGATAACCTTTGTTGTATCAAAAATACAGGCAACAATAATTCCGGGAGGCACAAATTCTCAGGTTGACTGGAATAATTCAAATATAAGTGTGAGAAATTCATCAGGTAATTATGTTTCTGGCACAGTTTCGCATCAGGCAAATACAAATATACTTGAGTTTTTACCTTCAAATGAAATAGTTGATGGCAGTTATACTGTAATAGTAACTGCTGTTTCTACATCAGGTTATCAGGGTGCTTATTCTTATGGTTTCTATGTTACAACAGCAAATGTTACATATATAAATTTATCCGGAACAGGAGAAAATGATACAACTGTTATGAGAATATCACAATTTTCTGCTGGGTCTACCGGTATAACTTCCGGCGGTGTTGATGTTGATCCTGCTGATTTTTATGCTGTTAGTTTAAATGCTGCATCTTTGCCTACTCTTCCTGCAAGTTATAACCTACTCGGCACTTCAATAAGGTTTGGAGTTACAGGACATTCTTTCCCTGTTTATTTTAATAAAAATTTCTGTTCTGCAATAATCAGAATTCATTATAATGATTCAGATGTTGCAACATTAAATGCCCTTGGCCTTACAGAAAGCAATTTAACAGTATGGTATTATAATGGAACCAACTGGCAGCAGATAACTGATTTTGGTGGACCTGTTGATAATCCAATGTCAACAGACAGATATATTTTTATTGATTTAACAGCACAATCATCTCCTGTGATAAATACAAATTCCAATATATATGCTTTAATGTATGTCCCGCCAACAGTTCCGCCTGTTTCTTATAATTTTAAAAATACCAAATCATTTAATCCGACAAAAGAAAGTGCAAAAATTTTATATACCAATGATATAAATTCAATAGGACCACTTGGTGGCTCCGGAAATGTAAAGGTTAACATATTTAGTTTAACAGGAACTGTGGTTAGAACTCTTGAATATCAGGAGCCATCTGAAAACGCATTATTTAATAATTATGAAACAGACCCTGCAAATCCGGGAGTTTTTTATTATTACTTTACCTGGGATGGTAAAAACGATCACGGAACATTTGTAAAAAATGGTATATATGTTATTAAAATAGAAATAACTACAACAACCGGGAAAAAGATAACGAAATCAAGGACAATAGCTGTGATTAAATAAGAATTTTAAATTTACGTTTTACGATTTGCGATTTAATTTGTAAGAAAAGTGGAAATTGAAAATTGTTAAGTGTAATTACTTAAAGGAGTATTAGATGTTAAAAAAGATTTTATTAACAGTTTTATTGATTATATCATTAATTGCAAATATTTTTGCAATTGATTCTGATACATTGGGGGGGTCATTTACAGATGATGGTATTTCTGCAAGACCATCTGGCTTAGGCGGTGCATATACTGCAATTGCTGATGATGGAAATGCATCATGGTGGAACCCGGCAGGCCTTGGTTTACTTGATAAACGGAAAAGTATGGCATTTACTTATATACCTAATATGTATGGATTAACAACAGGGAGTATCACAAGAATGTTAGTATCTTATGGTCAGGGAGATACTTCTGGTTATGGTGGACTTGGTGCTTCTATTGGTTATTTAAATATTAATTTGGGGTCTGATTATTCAGGCGATACAGAGCCAAAATGGACAGAATATGTGATACTGCTTTCCTGGGGAATGGAAGTTGAACAGTATCTCGGGATGGAAAAATATAAATATCCTAAAATTTCAATTGGTGTCAATGCAAAATATTTTTCAATGTCAACGGATATAAAAATAGGTGATAGTAAAACAGGTGCATCCGGATTTGGCGCTGATGCTGGTTTGATAATTGCCATAAAAAACAATTTTAATTTAGGTGTTATGGCAAAAAATATTTTAACTTCTGTTTCCTGGACAGGAGCATCAGATGAAAAATTACCTTTTAATTTAAATGCCGGGATTTTTTATGGAATAACACCTGATTTTTTAATAAGCGGTGAAGTAAAATCAGAAGAGTCAGATTCAGGTATGCCGAGGATAACTGCTTATTGCGCAGGAGCAGAAAATAGAATCAATCTTGGAAAGAATATGCAGGTGCAAAGCATTACTTTGCGTGCAGGTGCATCAATTGACCCGAATTCTGATTCATATAGTATTTCAGGTGGCGCGAGTTTAACGATGGATACCTTTTCAATTGATTATGCATATCAATTTTATATAAAATCATTACTGACAAATGACATCCATAGATTGGGACTTACTGTTTATTTTTAATATGAAAAATTTTTTTGGGGATAAAAATGAATCTTAAAGACCTTCTTCATATGATGATTGAAAAAAGAGCATCTGATATGCATTTAAAAGAAGGCAGACCACCAATGTTTAGAATAGATGGAAAACTCGCACCGCTTGATATGGATATTCTTTCAAATGCTGATTTAAAAGAGATGGTTTATTCTATTCTTGATGAAAGACAGAGAAAAAAATTTGAAGAAACAAATGAAATGGATCTAGCATATAATTTGGAAGGCGTGGCAAGATACAGGGCAAATGTTTTTAAACAAATGGGTAAATTAGAAATGGTGATGAGGGCAATACCAATAAAAATACCAAGCATAGAGGAACTTAATCTACCTTCTATATTAAATGAAGTAGCATTATATCCACGAGGATTGGTTCTTGTAACAGGAACAACAGGCAGTGGAAAATCAACAACACTTGCTTCTATGATAAATAAAATAAATGAAAATTATAACAAGCATATTGTCACAATAGAGGACCCTATTGAATTTGTCCATTCTGATAAAAAAAGTAGTATATCTCAACGGGAAGTTGGACTTGATACGGAAAGTTTTGGAACTGCACTTAAATATGTTTTAAGGCAGGATCCTGATGTAATATTAATAGGTGAAATGAGAGATGCAATAACAGTTGGAACTGCACTTTCTGCAGCAGAAACAGGTCATATGGTTTTTTCAACACTTCATACCATAGATACAGTTCAATCAATAAACAGAATTCTAGATTTTTTTTCTAAAGACCAGCAAAATCAAATAAGAATTCAATTAGCAGGCACATTAAGAGCGGTTATATCGCTACGCCTGATAAAAAAATCAGATGGCACCGGTATGGTTCCGGCAGTTGAAGTTATGATAGTAACTCCAACTGTTCGTGGATATTTAGAAGAAGGAAAATTAGGCTCAATAAAAGACCTGATACGGGAAGGTGCACAATTTGGCATGCAAACATTTGACCAATCACTTATCAGTTTACATAAAAAAGGTTTAATTTCTCTTGAAGAAGCAAAGAGAAACGCAACTTCTATTCAGGAAATAGAACTTGCAATGAAAGGAATAACGTCAAGCAGGGCATCTGCTCAATCAATACTTGATAGTATGTTAAAGGAACAAACAAAGAAAGAATTTAGCAAAGAATTGCAAAAAGCAAAGGATTTGGTTGCACAAAATAAAGCAAAAGAAGCATATGATATGCTTGAAAAATTATATTCAAAATATCCTGATAATAATGAAATTATAGAAATGCTTGAAAATGTAAAACGAAATATAAATAAACAGCAATATGAGCAGACATTAAAAGATATTATACTGGAAGGGCTTAATATTTATAAAAAAGGAAATATTCAGGGAGCAATAGTAAAATGGCAGGAAGGTTTAAATATTGACCCTGAAAATCAACAATTAAAAGCATATATAAAAAGTGCACAGGAAAAGTTAGAAATTGCTAATAATTTACCTAAAATTTTAAATGAAGGTCTTGAAATTTACAAAACAGGAAATATTACAGAAGCAATAAAAAAATGGGAAGAAGTTTTAAAAATAGACCCTGCAAATAAACAGGCGTTTAATTACATAAATGGCGCAAAACAAAAATTAAAAGAACTGAAATTAAAAAAAGAAATTGAAGGATTAATTGCAAAGGCACAGGAAGAGATAAACAATAACAATGAACTTGCAGCTTTATTATTATATAAAAGAGCCCATCTTTTAAATCCTGCAAATCAGGAAATTGATAAAAAAATAGATGAAATCAAAGAAAAATTATTAAAACAGGATTTTGGTGGCTCAGATGTTGATGCAGCATTAATGGCAGAATCTTTTAAAAAAGGCATAGAATATTTATTTGATGAGGATTATATAAGCACAATAAAAGAATGGAAGAAAGCACTTGAAAAACGTCCGCTTGAAAAAAAATTAAAGGATTACATTGATATTGTAAAAAACATTTTAAAAAACCGGCTTGAAGAATTAATGGAAAATACAGACATTGCATACAGGGAAAGAAGAATAGATGACACCTTGGATAATATAAATAAAATTTTAAAGATAGACCCCACAAATGAATTTGCACTAAAATTTTTACGGGATATAAAGCCAATGATTGATGAAGAAGTCCAGAAAAAATACAAAGAAGCAATAGAACTAATGGAAGCAGGTAAATTAAAAGAAACAAGAGAAGTACTTTTATATGTTTTGAAACTGGACCCCAATCACATAAGTGCAAAAAAGAGATTGGAAGAAGTAAATGAAAGTTTATCCCGATTAAAGGATACCACTTTATAAAAAAATAAATGAAAAAAATCATTTCGATTATTTTAGCAATAATAACAGTTTTGCTTGCAATATCAGGCCTTTTGGAACTTATTAAACTTTTAAGTAATTTTTCAATAAATTCAAAGATAGAACTTATGTTTGTTCTTGGATTTGTTTTTTATCTTGCTGCACATTTTTTATTTTATAAACCAATATTTATTCATGTTATGACACACGAACTCACACATTTATTATGGGCTTATTTATTCGGAGGAAGAGCAAAAAAATTAGAAGTAAGTCATAATGGTGGTAAGGTTTTAATAAGCAAATCAAATTTTTTAATTTCGCTTGCTCCTTATTTTTTCCCGCTTTATACATTTTTTTTTATAATAATTTATTTAATAGCCAGAGTAGAATTTTTACCTTATATTGCTTTTTTTATAGGAGCATCTTTGTCTTTTCATATAGCTTTAACATTGTATTCTTTGAAAACAAATCAGTCAGATTTTACAGAGGATTCTAATATATTTTTTTCAATTTCGTTTATTTTTTTTATGAATGTAATTATAATAGCTGGGATTTTGTCGTTGCTTTCTTCAAAGGTTAATTTTTTGGATTTTTTGTTAAATACACTGAAAGGGAGTTATGGTATTGTTATAGAGATTTTTAAATTTATGGATAAAATACTAAAATAAATTAAATGGAAGGTGAAAAAAATGAATTCTGAAAAAAAACAAATTGCAATTGTTGCTGCAAATTTTGCCCATGTGTTTCCGTCACAGATTTTAAAATTAATTGATATTAAAGCAAAAGAAGCGGGATATACACTTTTGCAATATTCAACAAGCGGCATGGAAGACAGGGAAAATCAATTATTAAAACGTATCCTTGAAAAAGAACAGCCGTCCGCTTTAATCCTTGTTTGTTTGAATCCATATAAAGGGATTCTTCTTGATTTTAAACTTGCAGAAATCCCGGTTGTTATTATTGATGAAATAGTTGATGGTTTTACAACAGTTACAACAGATAATTTTTCCGGTGGTTATATTGCAGGAGAATATCTTGCAAAAAAAGGCAAAAAAAATATTGCAGTTATATCAGGCAGATTAAATTTAGAAGGCGGTTACAATGCAAGGCAGAGATATGAAGGTTTTTTAAAAGCAATTAAAGAAAACAAGATAAATTATAGTGAAAAAAATTTATATGAAATTGTAAGTTATTCATATAATGAAGGAATAGAAGTAATGGAAAAGATGATAAAAGAAAATAAAATACCAGATGCGATTTTTTGTGCAGCAGGGGATATGGCAGCACTCGGGGTTATAAAAGTTGCAAGAGAGCATAACATAAAAATACCCGAGCAGCTTTCTATTATCGGATATGATGATGTCGAGCAGGCAAAATCAGCAAAACCACCACTTACAACTATAAGACAACCAATTGAGCAAATGGCGTCTGCTGCTTTTCTTTATGCAGTGAATGAAGGAAAAAACATTTTAAATAATCCAAAGAAAATAACATTTAAAGCAGAACTTGTTGAAAGAAGCACGGCCTAATAACTACATTGTCGATTGCTGGTTGCTGGTTGCTGATTGAAAAAACAAGAACTGGATTCCTGCTGGAGTTTACACCTGATTTATTCAGGTGCAGAAATGACAAATTAAAGCAGCGTTGCAAACAAGAAATGTCATTCCCGCGCAAGCGGGAATCCATTAATTTAAAAGAGCGGGTGGCGACAGCGAGATTATATGTAGGGGCGGACCTATGTGTCCGCCCGAATGTATGAAAAACTGTATTCCTGTTTAAGTTTACCCTTGATTTATTCAGGTGTCAGGAATGACAGGAGAACAAGAGAGCGAGATTAGAGCGAGAGCGAGAATTGAGCAAGAGAGCGAGAAATGAGATTATTGGTAGGGACCACCCTGTGTGGTCGCCCGAAAAAGACAATCGGCAAATGGCAATTGATAATTAAAAATTCCTCTACCCTGCGGCTCACCATTACCCATAAGTATCAAGAAGCAGGTATACCGCTGATTTTTTCGTAAAAAACGGTTGAGGAAAAGTCGGACAAAGAGTTTGCAGTCAAAGGTAGACGAGGCTTACGCAACAACCCTTAGATAGGATTAAGAAGGGCGTTAAAATTGGGAGTAAGTAAACTAGACAACACTACGAAACACCCGTAATTTTCCTCAAAAATCAGGATATACCTGCTTCTTATTATTTATATAGAAGAAATATGGGTAATGGACAGACCCTGCGGGGAGAGGCTAAAGGTGAGGGGGAGATAACTACATTGCCGATTGCTGGTTGTGGATTGTTGATTGATAATTGCATTGCTGGTTGGTGATTGCTTATTGCTGATTGGGAAACAAACAACCAGCAACCAGCAACAAGCAAACAGCAAATGAAAAGAGCGAGAGCGAGAAATGAGCAAGAGAGCGAGAAATGAGATTATTGGTAGGGGCGACCCTGTGTGATCGCCCATAATTTGGAAAATAGAAAATCGAAAATTTAGAATCAAACAATTTACATTTTAAAAACAAAAACCAAAAACAAAAAATTGAGAACCGAAAATCGTAATTTTTTTAACTTTTAAACTTTCAAACATATATTTTAAACCGTAAATTTAAATTTTATTATTTTGTTTTCACTATATGAAACACAAGATATGGTGTAATAATAAGAACAAAAATACAATATAATGTGCTTTTATTACTAATATTTAATTTTGATTATAAATAAAATAACATTAGTTTATTTATCTACTTGACAATACTATTATCAAGTGAATATAATATTTATATAAAACGGGAAGAGCTATTATAGTTGTTTAGTATGTATAGATTATAATTAAATGTAATATAAAAATTCCATTCTTCTGGAGGTAAATCCTATGGAAAATGAAAATACATTATTGGTATCTAAATTTATAGAAGAAAAAAAAGAAAAACTTTATTCAATTAATGAGATTTCTAATTTATTAAATGTACACCAACAAACATTACGAAATTGGGAACGAAAAAATCTAATTATACCTTTACGAGTTAGTTGCCGAAGAGTGTATACACAAGAACATCTGAATTTATGCAAAAAAATCAAGCAATTTTCAGGACGTGGCATTTCATTAAAAGGAATAAAAGAAATTTTAAAGTCAATGGAGCAAAAAGGAGAAAAAAATGACTGATAAAAAAGAGATTATTATAAAAAATTATATGGAAGACATAGTAAAAAAGAATATGGAAGAACAATTTGAAAAAAGAGATGATATATGTAAATGTGAATTATGTAAGAATGATATTTTTGCATATTCTTTAAATCATCTGCCGCCAAAGTATGTGGTAACTGACAAAGGGCATATTTATACAAAATTACAGGAAATGGAATTTCAGTTTAATGCGGATGTAACAAGAGAAGTATTAAAAGCAATTGAGTTTGTGAAAAAAAATAAAAGACATAAATAAATTATTAAAAGGAATTGAATGAAAAAACCTGAATTTGTTGTAAAAAGTTTAATATTGTTAATTTTAATGGCGCCTTTATTTTTACAACAGGGTATTTATGCGCATAATTTATCAAGCAATGACATAATTGCGTATGACCCGATAGAAAAAAAATTTATTTATAAAAATAAAATAGATGATATAGATGGCTCTGTGAGTTTATTATTAAAAGATGCAAAAATAAAAAGATTCAAAGATAAAAAAACACAGGAATTTTATATTGATGAAAACCAAGCAAAAAATATTATAATAGTAAAAAGAAAAAACAAAGATATTGAAAAGTATAAAAAAGCAGAAATTACAACAAAAAGATTAAAAGAAAATATATATAGATTGGAACTTTCTGACAAACAGGATGGTTACTGGTATAGATTAAAATTAAAGATTCCTGATGGATATACAGTGAGAAAAATTTTAAGGGATGATGGCATTGCAATAAGAAATAACATACAAATTGACAGAAAAATAGGTAAAATAGTTGTGGAAGAAATAAATTGGTATGTGGAAAATAATACGCTTTATTTTTATGACGACCCTATTTCCGGGTATTCAGTTGTTTTATCACCGCCGCAGCCGTATTTTTCAATAATGGTGGAAGAAGCATTAAATGGTGCAGGACAACTCTCTGCAATTATTTATCCATATAATGGCGAACAAGATTTAATAAATGGAGTTGATAATAGAGACCATTTAGGAAGAAACGGAGATAATAATATTGGTGTAAATATTGATGCAGATGCAGGTAGTAAAATTGCTTTAAGATATCAGGTAGGAGCCAATCCACCTGTTCAGTATGGTAATCAAGGAACAAATTATACAACTTCAGTAGATGGAAATTTAGTTCATAATTCAACTTCTTATGAATATTTGAATATCACTCCCTGGGAAGAAACAGAAGCAGTAATAACAACAACATTTCAAACACCAGCAGGTGCACCTGCTAATTTTATTGTAACTAAAAAAACAATCATACGTGGTAATAAAAAATGGTTTGCAACTTTATATTATATTCAAAATACTTCTGCTGTTAGTCCATATAATTTTAGATTTTTTCAGGGATGCGACTGGAATTTTAATGGCAATTTTGATGGCGATAGTTGTGCCTATGACTCAACATATGACACAGTATTTGGTTATAAACTAGCAGGCAACCCTGTTTCTTATGGGGGGTTTTCTGGTATGCTTGCAAGTGCAAATCATCATGTTGGAGATATGCCATCTACCTGGCAGGCAATTGTTGGAGCAAATTTGAATAATCAAAATGCATATTCTGGTGATGCTGGTGTTGCACTTGAATGGAATCTTGGAGCATTTGCACAAAATGAAAAAAAAGTAGTTGAGATTGTCTGGGGATATGGAAATACGTTAAATGCACAGGGACAGGTTGATATGCAAAATGAAATTAATTATGGCAAACAAAGAATGCGTGATGTTGGCATTATGAATATTTTAAATCCGGCAAATGATTCAAAATTTCAAAATTCTGATTCTTATGTAATGATAACAGCAACAACTGTAAACTATGGACTTCGTGACTGGGATGATTTGCCTGTGCATATTAAAATAGAAGGACCAATCGGGTTTACTCCCGTTGATATAACATTTACATCTGTTAATTTAAGTGTGCCATCAGCAGAATCAGTAATTGTAGGTTATAATTTTAATATTTCTTCAGTTCCAGCAGGTTTATATACTGTGACTGTATATACAGACCTTGATAATGATAAAGGTATAACTGACCAGAATCAAACAAATGATTATAAAATTGTTACCTTTTATGTAGGTGGCGTAAGTATAAATCCACAAATAAATACATCTGGCAATTTAGGTTCTTTTGTTAATTCGTATTTAACAATTACAAATACATCTGGCTATAATGATAGATTTGATATAGAACTTTTAGAAATAACCAAAAACTGGCCTGCATATTTAATAAATATATCAGATGGAGTAACAATTGCAGCAGATATTAATAATGATGGAATATGGGATTATGTTAATGCTGCTTATGATACCAATTTAAACAATAAACCAGATATTCTGGTTAATAATGGGAATGGATTTAATTTTATTTTCAGAAAATACATTCCAGATACAGAAGAGAGTGGTGCCTTAGATACAACAAAAATAAAAATTACTGGAGTTAATTATTCAAATTTAAATGCTTCAAATTATGTTTATATAAGGTCAAATTATAAAACAGCAGTAAATAAGACATTGTGGTTGCATGGCAGTATTCAATCTCCAGCCACACATCAATATAGTTTGACAACACTCACAGATACTGCAGCAGCAGGAACATATACAGAAATTCCAAGATATGCATCGCGAGTATGGAGTTTGTCTCCTGTTTTATACAGGGATTTAAGAATTGTAAATAATACAATTCCGGTAAATTTAATGTTAAACAGACAAACAGGGCCAGGAACTGATTTTATTGATACCACGGTTATTTTATTTTATACAAATGGAATAAATAATTATCAAATAGGTAAGGCAGTAATAAGAGTGAATGCAAATCAAATGTTTACTTTTAATATTCCAGTTGTTTCGACGGTTATTGTTCCTGCAGGTTATAAATTAGCATTACTTGTTAACAACGGTGGGAACAATAACCGGTGGATACGTGTGTTCCACAGTAGTTCAACTGCACCTGATGAGCGGTCAAATATTTCTTTGCAGGTTACAGATTATGTTGGTATTGATTGGATAAATGTATATGATATAGCAGGAAATACAAATCCTGTAATTGCAGCAGGCACTTTAGCACATATTGCAACACAGATATCAGACCCTTTTGGCTCTTATGATATAAACACAGCAAATGCGCGGATTACAATTATTGATGCAAGTGGAACAACTGTTGTAAATAATTCTGCTTTAGTTTACGAGGATGTTGATACAGGGAACCCAAGCGGATGGAAAAGAATGTTTTATAATTATAATATTCCATTAGCAGGACCAGAAGGTGAATGGAAAGTAATAATAACAGCAGTTGAGGGTAACGGAGCAACAAACTCAAGAATTGGTAAATTTATGGTAAAAACACCAGACCATATAAGAATTTTACCACTTTATTCAGAAATACCATCTGGTAATAATGTTAATTTATCGGTTCAGGCAGTTGATATAAGTGGGAACTCAATTGCAATTGCAACCTGGGTTACAATAACTGCAAATAATAATGCAGTATTTAATTCTGTTCCTTCTGGCTGGGGTGGAAATGGAACAAATACAATTTATGGATTATTAAATAGTTATGGATTTGCATCAATAAGTGTTACAGATACTATTCCAGAAAGTGTGACAATAACACCTGATAGTAATTTAATTGGCTCAAAAGCAATACCAGACAGAGATGAAAAAGCATTTATTTACTTTACTCCACCGCATCATGCAATCGCAATTGCCACAGATGGAATTGCAGTTGCAGGTGCGTCAGGGACAGGTGAAAGTGTAAGAATCTGGATAGCAGACATAAATGGAAACACAATTGCTTTTTCAAGATGGGTAACAGTGACTGCATCAGCAAGCGGATACTGGACATCAGCGCCTGCTGGTTGGACAATTGCAGGAAATTTAGCTTACGGTCCTACAAATGCAAATGGTTATGCTGATTTAATTGTAAAAGATAATAACACAGAAACAATAACAATTACTCCGGATAGCAGTCCCTGGGGTAATCACAGTTATGATGTATCTTGCAATGTTGTTTTTGTTGCGCCTGGTGCAGACCATGTTGTTTTGGCAGACCCTGATGGTGGAACATTAACAGCTGGTGCTCAAAAGACCTTAAATATAAAAGTTGTAGACGCAGATGGTTTAACAGTGAGTGGAAATTATAATATATCAATAAGTGCACCGGAAAAAGCAACTTTTACAGCAACAACATTGACAGGTGCAAGCGGAATTGGAACAGGTTATTTGACAGGAACAACAGATGCAAATGGACAGGGAACTATTACAATTATAAATTATTATGCGCAGGGTTTAACTGTGACACCTGATAGCAGTTTGCAGGGCTCTTTAGCAACTCCAGACAGAGATGTGCCTGTGTATCTTGTCTGGTTACCAGGGCAAGCTGACCATATACGAGCAAAAACAACAGTTGAATATACGAATATTGGAGCAACTGTTTTAATAAATCTGCAAATAGTGGATTTATATGGAAATAGTGTTGCATCAAGTCAGTATATAAATGTAACAGTATCAGGTGCTGCAATATTTACAGCAACGACATTAAGTGGCGCAACAGGACTTAATACAAATAGTGTTTTTGGTACAACAAATTCAAATGGATTTGCAACTATAACTTTATATAATGAAACAGCACAGACAAATACAGTAACTCCGCACAGCACTATATTGCCCGGCTCGACAGCATCGCCAGATAGAGATGAAATAACAATAGTTACATTTACAAGTAATTTACCAACGCCAACTGCAACGGCTACATATACAGTAACTTTGACAAGGACACCAACGTTTACAATAACACCCAGCGTGACATCAACTTATACAGTAACGCCGACAGTGACTGAGACCGTGACACCGAGCGTGACGCCAACAGTGACTGAAACAGTGACGCCGACAGTAACACCAACAATAACACCAACAATAACCGAGACAGTGACGCCTTCAGTAACGCAAACAGTAACGCCGACAGTGACCGAGACAGTGACACCAACCGTAACCGAGACAGTAACACCAACAGTAACCGAAACAGTAACGCCAACAGTAACCGAAACCGTAACGCCGACAGTAACGCAGACCGTAACACCAACAATAACCGAGACAGTGACGCCAACGGTAACAGAGACAGTAACCGAGACCGTAACGCCGACAGTAACGGAAACCGTGACACCAACGGTAACAGAAACAGTAACGCAAACAATAACACCAACGGTAACGTCAACAAATACGCCTTCAGTAACATCGACGAACACACCAACAGTGACACCGACAGTGACAGAAACCGTGACACCGAGTGTGACGCCAACAGTGACTGAAACAGTAACGCCGACAGTAACCGAGACCGTAACGCCGACAGTAACGGAAACCGTGACACCAACGGTAACAGAAACAGTAACACCGACGGTTACATCGACTAATACGCCTTCAGTAACCGAAACAGTGACGCCGACAGTAACCGAGACCGTAACGCCGACAGTAACGGAAACCGTGACACCAACGGTAACAGAAACAGTAACACGGACGGTTACACCGACTAATACACCGACAGTAACGCAGACACTA
>Ga0101944_10002306_pt1 | contig 31618 bp, 21 predicted proteins | sample DewCreD2012metaG_FD_75245 | JGI IMG/M metagenome (GOLD analysis project Ga0101944, IMG submission 75245) | Hot spring sediment bacterial and archeal communities from British Columbia, Canada, to study Microbial Dark Matter (Phase II) - Dewar... ... | reverse complement strand
CCTGATTTTTTAATCTCTTAAATCCTGAAAATCTAGCATTCTTGCAAATCAGGCAATTAGATACATTTCACTTTTCACATCTTATCTCATTATCACCATTTCTTCTGCTTTTGAACGAACCTTCATACCATTTTGATTCTCAAAAATTATGTAATAATAATAAATCCCATTTGACATATTTTTGAAATATTTAGTATTTATTTTTGCAGTATTAATACCGGCAATATAATTATCTAATAAATTAATTTCTTTTACTTTTCTAAAGGATGTTGTAAAAATTACCATTTTTATTTTTGAAAAATTTTGTGTAGAAATAAATTTTATATTTATTTCTTTTGAATATCCCGGATTAACAGGATTTGGATATATAATAATATCTGTTATATCAAACTCTCCTGTTGTAGGTCCTGCTGTTGGCGTATAAGTAAAAATCATTGTAGTTGTCTGCGTTATTGATGGTGTTATTGTGTCTGTCATAGTGTATGTATATGTAGGTGTATCAGTAAACGAATTCGTAATTGTAAATGTTGGTGAAGGAGTAAATGTATTTGTAAATGTCAATGTCGTAGTATAAGTATCAGAAATTGTATGAGTAGGTGTAATAGTATATGTCTGCGTAATTGTAAGCGTCAATGTTACAGTTGATGTTTCTGTTATTGTTGGAGTATCAGTAAATGTAGTTGTATAAGTTCGTGTAAATGTTAGCGTAAACGTTGTTGTGGAAGTCGGAGTAGGTGTAAATGTAAATGTAAAAGTAAATGTAGGAGTAGATGTCCGCGTAAATGTATGTGTGGATGTTTCTGTTATTGTTCTGGTATTCGTAAATGATGGTGTTGCTGTATTTGTCAGAGTATAAGTACGGGTAAATGTTTGCGTACTTGTTGCTGTTGCAGTATATGTGCTGGTTGGTGTAAATGTAAAAGTCATTGTTTCTGTCATTGTCATAGTATTTGTTTCTGTTATTGTGGGAGTATTTGTGCAGGTTGATGTCCTTGTTTGTGAAAAAGTTCGTGTTGGAACAAGTGTCCTTGTATTTGATGGAGTAATTGAAGGTGTATTTGTTTCTGTCTCTGTTATTGTTGGCGTATGACTGCTTGTTGTTGTTTGTGTTTCTGTATTCGTATAACTTGGAACTGCTAATGTCTCTGTTATTGTTGGTGTTGACGTGGTTGTTGAAGGTGTCCATGTTATTGTCTCTGTTATTGTCGGTGTCTCACTCGCTGTCCACGATACATCTATTGTTCCTGTTGCTGTAAATGTTGCTGAAGGTATTAAAGTTGTTGTTTCTGTTATTGTTGGTGTTGACGTGGCTGTTGGCGGTGTCCCTGTTATTGTCTCTGTTATTGTCGGTGTTTCACTTGCTGTCCACATCACATCTATTGTCCCTGTTGCTGTAAATGTTGCTGAAGGTATTAATATTGTTGTTTCTGTTATTGTTGGCGTTGACGTGGCTGTTGAAGGTGTCCCTGTTATTGTCTGCGTTATTGTTGGTGTTTCACTTGCTGTCCATAATACATCTATTGTCCCTGTTGCTGTAAATGTTGCTGAAGGTATTAATATTGTTGTTTCTGTTATTGTTGGCGTTGACGTGGCTGTTGGCGGTGTCCCTGTTATTGTCTCTGTTATTGTCGGTGTTTCACTTGCTGTCCACGATACATCTATTGTTCCTGTTGCTGTAAATGTTGCTGAAGGTATTAATATTGCTGTTTCTGTCGATGTTGCTGAAAGCGTCATTGTCAGGGTTTCTGTTTCTGTATAAGTTATTGTTTCAGAATATGTCAATGTTGGAGTTATTGTCATTGTTGGTGTATTTCCTGTTATTTCTATATCATCCACATACCAACCACGATGGTCATTGTCATAATCGTCTACTGAATCAAATTCAAATCTAAACATAACATCCTGGCCTGCATAATCACTCATATCAATAACAACCTTATACCATTGATTTTCTATTCCATAAAGTTTTCGTAAAAGTGTCCAGCTGTCTCCTGCATTTGTGGAAACATACACATTTCTTACATCCCAATCAGTGGAATTCTCTGTTTCTTCCCAGCTCATAAATGACAGGAACATATTCTGTGGAAGATTGTAATAAATCTGAGTTATTAAATTTCCATAAGTTCTTGCACCTGTATTATAAGTAAGAGTTGCATCTATGCCATAATACCAGCAATAAGGACTTGCAGAATTATTTCCCTCTGGCACAGAACTATCAGAAACAAGATGCCACAATCCAACAACTACTTCTGTGGGTGTGATTGTTGCGGTAGATGTAAAAGTAAACGAAGGAGTAAATGTCTGTGTATTCGTAAAAGTTAATGTTGCTGTTTGTGTTTCTGTTCCTGTATGTGTTTTTGTCACTGTTAAAGTCAATGTGCGCGTCTGCGTTGGTGTTTGCGTATTTGTTGGCGTGTTTGTTTGTGTTCTTGTTAATGTATTCGTTCTTGTGGAAGTTACTGTTCTTGTATTTGTCGGTGTAGGTGAAATAATGCGTATATCATCAACATACCAGCCGCGATAATTATTTCCAACTGAATCAACAGAGTCAAACATAAATCTTATAATCACATTCTGTCCTGCATAAGTTGATAAATCAATTGAAACAATATACCAGACATTTTCAGTTCCAAACAAATCCCTAAGCAAAGTCCAGCTTGCACCACCATTGTTTGAAATCTGAACCTGCCTTAAATCATAATTGGGAAAATTCTCTGTTTGTTCCCATGATAAAAATGATAAAACAGAACCAGGTGCAAGATTATAAAAAACAGGGCTTGTAAGATAACCGAATGTGCGTGCTCCTGTATCATAATTTCTGACACCATCTATACCATAATACCAGCAATAAGGGCTGGTTGATGGATTTCCTGATGGCGACTCACCATCCGGGACCTGATGCCACAGTCCGCCTGCTGTCCATAAAATCGCTGTTGGTGTTATAGTTGCAGTTCGTGTTACTGTGCTTGTTGGTGTATTTGTATAAGTTGGCGTTGCTGTAACATAAGGAGAATTCGTATGTGTCTGTGTTATTGTGCCTGTCTCAGTAATTGTTGGCGTTGGTGTTCGTGTTTGTGTTTGTGTTAAAGTTGGTGTTTGTGTTCTGGTTGAAGTAAATGTATTTGTAATTGTGTATGTATCTGTTATTGTAGGTGTCATACGTATATAATTAAACCCATCAATATAACCGCAATCACTCCCTGCAGAACCAGAACCATCCTTTACATACATCCATCTTATTAAATGCTGTCCATCTCCTAAATTTACTGTCTTTAATGTCCAATCAATTTCTCCTGATATGGAATCATCTATAAAACCATCTACATACAATCTTAAATAATCACTGTTGGGCTGGGATGAAACCTTCCAGTAAAAACTCAAACTTCCCGGTCCTGTGACAAGTGTTTCAACATAAGTGTATTGTCCATCTGAAATCACACCGCTTTTTCCTGCATCACCATCAATTAAATAAACTTCTTTCTGTCCAGACCATAGATTTGCACCATAAAACACAAACACAGTATCAGGACTATCAACTGCTTCTGCAAAACTTATTGTTGGTGTGCCTGTCGGTGTTGGTGTTTGCGTGTTTGTATGGGTGAAATATGGTGTCGGTGTTGCTGTCATAAAAACAAAACTAATATTATCAAGCCATGCCCTGTCAAATCCGGCAGAGTTGGAACCATCCTTTGCATATTCCCATTTCAAAGTATGAATCCCTGCTGAAATTTCATAAACATACTGCTGCCACGAAACTTCACCGCTGATCTGTGTTATTTTTACCTTATCAACATAAAAAGCAAAAATATCAGAATTTAATTCGCTTGATACCTTCCAGTAAAAACTAATCTGGCCCGGTCCCATTATTTCTGTTTCTATGTATGTCTGCATATTATTTCCAATTAATCCGCTCTGTGCAGAGTCACCACCAAAACTTGTAGCATCATACTCACCTGTCCATAAACTGTTACCATAAGTTGTAAAGTTAAGTGCAAAATTATCAAGTGCCTCATTTAAACTAATAGTTGATGTATTCGTAGGAGTTAAAGTAGCATACTGGGTTGCTGTAAATGTGTTTGTTATTGTATACGTCGGGGTTGCTGTTACAAAACTTGTTCTTGTTGCGGTTGCTGTTGAAATCACAGTTACAAAAAGCATTAACTGATAACTGTCAATTGTTGAAACATTTGTATATGGATTGTATGCTCCTTCCACCCTTGCATAATATGTTCCGGGATTAAGTGTTACTGATATCATTGACCACAGATAACCACCACTGTTATCATCAGTTGCAAAGGCAGTTCCACTCTGAGTTCCGGATGCAGTGTATAAACGCAACACAGTATTTCCAGAAGTTCCATTGCCGGATGTCTGCACCACAACAACTGACTGGTTTGTAATTGTAAATTTTACCCAGTCATAATCTCCTGCCGGCATTATTGAATGCGTCTGCGGAATTCCATTGTAAATTTCTTTTGCATTCAAATAATCATTATCATATTCATATATGTCGCCTGTAACCGTATTTGTTGGTGTTACTGTGAAAGTTGGTGTCACTGTTGGAGTCCACGTCGAAAGATTTAAAGTAATAAAATACTCACCAACTATGGCATCCTGTCCGTATTCCTGAACTTTTACATAATAAGTTCCCGCGGGAAGCACACGCGTTATGCTTGCAAACCTGGCAGAACCACCATCAGAAGCAACAGGCGCAACAGGCACACCGGCTGCATCATAAAGCCACAGCGCTATCTCACCCGAAGAACCAGAAGTAATAATGTTTGCAGTTAACTGCTCTCCAATAGTAAATTTAACCCAGTCAGTATCATTATTAATATGAATACTGTGCTGCTGCACCATTCCGTCATATATCCAGTTTGCTGATGTCCAGTCATCGTCATATTCATATGCATCACCAACAACAGGTGTTGGGGTCACAGTTGGTGTTACCGGTATAATATTCAAATGTAAATCATACTGCGCTATTGTCTGGTCTACTCCCTTTTCATTTATCTTTACATAATAAATCCCGGGTGTTAATTGTTTTGTAATTGATGAGAAAAGACCAACTCCGCTGTTATCATCATACGCAATAAATGTTCCTGGCACACCCAAAGAATCATAAAGATATATTTCAGTATCATCATATCCGCCGGATGTCCAGATATTTACAATTGCATCAGAATTAACTGTAAATTTTACCCAGTCAATATCTGATATAGTATAGATACTGTGTGTCTGTGTTGCACCCGATGTTATTTCCTTTGCATTCGGGAATGTGTCATCATATTCGTAAATATCTCCTATAACAGGTGTCACAGTAAAAGTCGGTGTTATTTCATTTATAACAACTTTCAGAAAATAAGAAGGAATTAATGCATTTTGTCCGTTTTCTATGACACGCACATAGTAAGTGCCAGGGGATAAATTAACTGTTAATTTTGAGAAATACCCAAGTCCGCTGTCATTATCCATTGCAATATATGTATCCGGAACACCTGATGAATCATAAAGATAAATAGCCGTATCGCCTGATTGCCCGTATGTCTCTATATCCACAACAGAATTATTTGTAACAGTAAAATAAACCCAGTCAACATCAAAAGACAGATGTATTGAATGTTCCTGGACAGAATTACTTAAAATCTGTTTTGCCTGATTATACGTATTATCAACTTCATAAATATCAGGTCCTGCCGGAGTTGGTGTTGCAGTCGGCGTTGCAGGATTTATGGTTAAATCAATATTATAAGAACCTATGACCTGATTCATTCCATTTTCAATTATGCGGACATAATATGTGCCGGGTGTAAGATTTGCAGTTATGGATGAAAAGAAATTAAATCCACCAATATCATTATTCATATATATATAAGTATTCGGCACTCCCGTGGAATTATAAAGATACATTATAGTATCGCCTGTTTCACCGCTTAATGTGATATTTACTATTGAATTGGTTGTAACATCAAATTTTACCCAGTCAGTATCATTTGCCGGGAATATGCTATGTATCTGTGTTAAACCCGGATAAATATATTTTGCAGATGTCCAGGTGTTATCATTTTCATAACTATCAGGTCCTAAAACAGTCAAAGAAACAAAATACTCGGGTATAATATTATTATTTCCATAGTCCTGTATTTTTACATAATAAGTTCCGGGTCCAAGTGTTGTCTGTATTTTTGAACATGCACCAACACCGGAGTCGTCATCATAATAAAGGTGAGTTGTCGGCACTCCTGCTGCATCATAAAGCCACATCTCAGTATCCACAGAATCACCTGATGTTTCAACCGTGACTAATGAAGTTGTAACAAGTGTAAATTTAATCCAGTCAACATCTCCGACATCAACTATGTTATGTCTCTGCACTTCCCATGGAGCAATTACTTTTGCATAATCATAAGTATCATCGTATTCATAAATGTCTTTGGGAATTGGCGTTGGTGTTATTGTTGATGTCATTGTTATTGTGGCAGATGCTGTTAATGTTCTTGTAACAGTATGCGATAGATAAGGCGTATGTGTCCTTGTAATTGTGCAGGTTTCTGTAAATGTATATGTATGAGTTTGTGTAACTGTGTATGTATGCGTATCTGTTTCTGTGTATGTTGGTGTTGGAGTTAAATATTCTGTTTCAGTCGGTGTTGCTGTATCTGTATTCACAAGTGTCATAGTTATTGTATACGTCTCTGTCGGTGTGTATGTCTGTGTTATCGTGAGTGTAAAAGATGGTGTTATTGTCTGTGTCGGTGTATGTGTTATTGTCGGTGTAATTGTTTCTGTAACTGTGTCAGTTGCGGTTTCTGTAACTGTTGGTGTAATTGTATCAGTTATGGTTTGTGTGTATGTAGGTGTTATTGTTTTTGTTATTGTAAAAGTAAAGGTCAGAGTAAAAGTTTTTGTAATTGTGTTTGTTGCTGTTGGTGTATGCGTTGGAGTAACAGTTGGTGTTGGAGGGAAATTTATAAATATTGCATCGCTTATACCATTTATAGCAGAATCAACCGTGTCTGTTACTGAAATATAATGAATTCCATAAGTGTTAAATGTTACAGGAAATACTTTTATGCCGAAATCAGCAAGCGTAAAAGTGTAATTGGGCGGTAGAACAGCAGCCCCATCTGTTGAACCAAATTTTATATTTCCTGTATAATCAGAAACAGTGTTTCCATAAGTATCTTTTGCTCTCACAGTTATGAAAATCGGCATACCCATAAATCCATTTGCAGGTGCAATAACAGCAAAAGAAACAACCGGCTGTGTTATTATCTTTGCAGATTTTGAAACATCATCAGGATTTACCATAGAGGCAGTTATTATATGCTCTATGTTTGATATCAAAGAAAGAGTTAACACAGTTGTTGCCTTTCCACTTACATTGGTATAAGTATCTGTTGGAAAAACAGAACCATTATTTGTAGTAAAATGAATTGCAACTCCGTTAAAATTTCTCGTATTTCCATTCTGGTCAACTATCTGTGCTTCGACTGTTATGGTTGAGCCGGCAGGAGCATAGGTTAAAGCTGTCGGTGAAACTCTTAAAAACAAGCCTTCTGTGACTGTCATTGTCGTATATGCAGGAGCATAAGGCGTTAAATTCAAATCTCTGCCCCACAAATAATAGGTCCCGGGATAATGAGATTTCACATTACAGGTTGCCTGTCCATTTGCATCAACTGTTAAAGTCAGGTCCTTATACCAGTTTATTCCGCCATCATAAGAAAATAAAACATTTGTGTTATTTGCATATATATGAACATTTTCATGGCCGGAACCGGCAGGGCAGTTATATCCATTATTATCCTTTGCATTAATAAAAAGTAAAACTATTTTATCTGCACCTGTTGATATTGGATTTGGTAAAAAAGCATATCTTGTTGCAGTGCCACCTGTTGTTGAAATAGTCACTGTTTTTCCAAGCACACCATCAGTATTTACAACACAATAGTTCATACTTCCCTGCGGGTCAGTGCTGACTGTAAATACAGTTGAAACCCGACCATTTGCATCTGTCATTCCATACAAAGGAGCAACATAAGCATTTTGCGTCCTTCCTGTTTGCACCATTGCAGTAAATGTTACCCATTTTCCTGCAATTGCATTTCCGTAAATATCAGTGACCAGAGCAGTTATAGTAACTGACTGTCCTGCAGGCACAGAATACCTGTCTGCCCATGCATCAAGTATTGCAGGTGTATTTGGTATTATTGTTGCGTATGCTTTTGCAGAAACTGTTATTCCTGACGGTTGTGCTGTTATTGTTATGTTATTTGCGACTTTTGTGTCTCTGAAATATAAATAGCCGGTGCCATTATTTAAACCTGTGTTAAATGTAGAATACCAGTTTACCGAGTCAGATGAAAATTGCATTGTGTTAGAGGAAGAACTCAAAAACACATTTGTATTTGAAAAAGTATTATTGCCATACATATCTTTTGCCTGCAAAGTTATTCTGCATGCATCACCTGCTCTTGTTATACTATTTTGCGGTTGTATTGTTACATAAGAAACAGGTGCGTCATTTATATATAATATTGAATTATCCGGAAGTAATGAAGCCGCGGATGCACTAACTGTTGCTGTATTTGCAGTTGCATCTTTTACAAGCACGCTTTTTAAAGTAGTGCCGGCGAAACTCACATAATTATACCAGTTTGCTCCATTGTCTGTTGAAAATAACATTGACTGTGAACTTGAAGTAAGTGTTATCATTTTCGGGTCAGATACAAAATTTCCATACTGGTCTGTTATTTTAACATTGAGTGTACCATTTACTCCTGTCTGTAAAGATAAATAATCAGGAGATATGTCCACTTTTGCCGCAGATCCTGCAATAAAATTTACAGTTACAATTTTTTCAAAATGTCCAAAATAAAGTTTTATATTTGCAGGTCCTGCTTTTGTTGATTTTATACGAGCATACGCATTGCCATTCCAGTCAGTAATTGCATAAGTATTTAAACTCACTGTTACCGGCTCTATTATGTCTTCGGCTCTTTCTGATTTAAAATCAATAAGTGCGTATGCAACTTTTGTATTTGAGCCAACAGGTGGCGTCCACACATACGCAGTTATAGTGGCACACTGCACACCATCTGCAACAATCGGATTTGCAGGAGTAACCCATGCTTTCCAGCCATCTATTACCCATATATAATTATCCAGCGGATATGTTGTTGTTGTTTTCCAACTTGTTTGATATGTCTGCTGATTGTTGGGAATATAGTTCATTACAATGTATGGCTCTGCACCGACTTTCATCGTATATGTATTTGAAAAAACATCCCATATAATCGTGCCACTTGAATTTGTAAAAACTATGTTATCAAAAAACGCATTAAATGTGCCAGGGTTATTGGAAGGAGCACCATTATATCCTATGTTGCCTGTGTCCTGAGACAAAAATCCATCGGCATAATAACCTGTTGGCGCAAGCATACTCACATCAAATTTTCTATGATACCATTTTCCTTTTGCATAAGCAGAAATATCCATAGACGGATGAACGCGGATTCCATTCTGGTCACGTATATAATTTTGCGTTGTCTGTGCAAAATCTCTCATTGTGTTATTACCCGGCGCCGGATAAACACCATTTTGAAATTCTGTAGAGCAGTAGAAATTTGCGCTAATAGGTGGCACATAAACATCATATTCAAGATAATAATTTGAATTAAATGTAAAATTCCTGTCATCCATTCTTATATAACAGAATTCATAATGATTTGGTTGTGTAAGGTATGAGGTAAGCAAAAGAGGTCTGTTATATGAAGTTGCAGGAACTATCACATTTATGTTATTACTTGTTCCATTAACAGAAGGCGCTCCAACCTGCACAACAGTTATGGTCTGTATGCCTGCTGTCTGCATGGTTGCTTCAAAAACCCTGCTTCCATTATCAGATAATACAAAATTGTAATCAGAAGGTAAAGTGGCAAGCGGGTCTGTTGATGTAAATGTAACCAGCCCTGTGTAATTATCTATGGTATTGTTATATGCATCCTTTGCTGTTACATAAAAATTAAATGCAACATTCGCATTAACTGTTGCCGGAGCAACAACCTGAAATCTCACAACAGGACCGGCATGGACATTTATATCATTACTCGTCCCATTTATAAATGTATTTACTATATCTGTTGCAGTTATTGTTTGTATGCCTTTTGTTTTTAAAACCACAGGCAGTATTTTTGTCCCTGCATCAGATAATAAAAATTGCGTGTCAGAAGGCAGTTCATCACCCGGCTGTGCCTGCGGGTCTGTTGATGAAAACCTTGCTGTGCCTGTATAATCAGTTACTATATTATTGTACTGGTCTTTTGCTGTAACTGTTATATAAAAAACTTCACCTGCCATCACTGATGACGGAGCCAGAATCGTAAATGAAATAGCAGGAGCAGGCAGTACAAGCACACTGGCAGAGCCGGTAACATAGGTTAAAATAACATCATTCACATTTATTGCTGTCATACCTGCGATATAGAATGTAACCTTAAAAATATGCGAGCCGCAGTATGATAATTCATATTTGTGATCAGATGGCAACTGATACAAAAGTGCATCAGTTGTAAAATGCACTGTGCCTTCGTAATCTTCTACTATTTCTTCATCCTTTGTCTTTGCAGTCACAGTTATGAAAAACGCATCTCCTGCACGAACCGATGCTGGCGCATCTATGTCAAAGTGGTCTATTGCTTTTGTTGGTGTATAGGTTGGAGTTATTGTATAAGTTCCGGTCATTGTTAATGTAGGTGTCGGTGTGTGTGTTGTTGTTGCGGTCAGTGTAAATGTGCGCGTGTATGTGTGCGTCACTGTTTCAGTAATTGTCGGCGTCCCTGTTGGTGTATTTGTCAATGTTAGTGTGTTTGTAAGAGTTATTGTTTGTGTTATACTAAAAGTCGCTGTAAAAGTTTGCGTAAAAGTACGCGTAATTGTCATTGTGCGTGTTGGTGTAAATGTTCTGGAATTTGTAACTGTAAAGGTTTCTGTGAAAGTCGGGGTGTTCGTAGGCGTATATGTAAAGGTATGCGTCATTGTCACTGTCGGCGTTGCAAGAATTATATATATATCATTTGACTGTGTCTCAGGCACTCCATTTGCAGAGCCATAAGCAGTATTTGGAATTTCGCCATCAAATGGAGCAATAATCTTTGCAGAAAAACAAATCTCATAGGTTGTTCTTCTGTCAATTTCAGGAATTGTCCAGACAATTTCATTATCATTAACAACACCACCATTTAAACTTTCTGGTATAGGCATAAGTTGCGGTGGCAGCGGGTCTCTTATTACAACATTATTCATTTTTGCAATTGCTTCCCCGAGTATCTGTAAAAAAATATTCCAGTTTTCTGCAGGTGTGTTGTAATCAAGCCATATACCACCGGCAAGTGGTGGAAGAAAAATAGGATTGCATTTTCCCGGCTCATCATAACCATAAACAGATGGATTATAAGTTATTGCGTGAATAATAACACCGCGGGAAAAAAGGTCAGTTGCTGTGCCGTATAACGAAAGTGGGTCTCCACCTGCTTCTGCACAGGGTATTCCTTCATCCGTTATAAGTATCATTGTTCTTGAAGCATCCTGACGCCATGGGAAATTATAATATGCTTCGTATAAAGCTTCTAACGACTGTTCAATACCACCTGCACAGGGCACAGCTGCAAGCCAGTTCTTAAATTTTTCATCTGTATCAGCAAAGCCATAACTGTCATACATACCATCAACATAAGTTAAAAGCCCTAATCTGTAATCAATTGCTCTGCCTGATAACTGTTCTGTAAAATACTGCAGATTTGCCCTTATATTTTCTATTCCCCAGCACATTGAACCACTTCTGTCTATAACCCACACAATATCTGCTTTTGGCAATACATATTGCGGATTTAAAGTTAAACAATAATTTATTGTTTCACCCACGTCAACAACATATTTATCAGCGCTTTTTACTATGGTTAAAACCCCTGCGTAAATACTGGAAAATATAGAAAAAACCAATAAAAAAAACAAATTTTGTAGTATTCTGTAAATTATTTTTGTATCCCTTGTTAACATTATACCTGCTTTCTTGCTTTTCCCTATAAAATCAATCTCCTTTCTTTATTATTATATTATACAAGACAAAACAAAAAAAAACAACATCTGAAGAATAGGGGTAATGTAAAATATTGTGTGGACTTTTTTAAATCTTCAAATCTTAAATAAAAAAGGAAAGCATATGGTGATTTTTGAGGAAAATTACGGGTGGTTTGTAATGTTGTCTATCTTACGCTATCCCAATTTTATCTCACCTCTTCATCTTATCAAAGGGTTGTTGCGTAAGCCACGCTTACATTTGACTGCAAATTTTTGCCTGGCTTCCCTCAACCGTCTTTTACGAAAAAATCAGCGGTATACCTGCTTCTTGATACTTATGGGTAATGGTGAGCCGCTGGGTAGAGGAAATTTTAATTATCAATTGCCATTTGCCAATTGTCGTTTTCGTGCGGGCACATAGGCCCGCCCCTACAAATAATCTCGCTGTCTTGTTCTCCTGTCATTCCTGCACCTGAATAAATCAGGTGTAAACTCCAGCAGGAATCCAGTTTTTGTTTTTCCAACCAACAATCAGCAACCTGCAATCAGCAATGTATTTATTAAATCTACCAAATTTTCTAATTTACTAATTACCTGATTTTTTAATCTCTTAAATCCTGCAAATCTGGCAATCAGAAAATCTTGCAAATTACCAATTTTATCTTCAAATTTAAAAAAATCGTAAACCGTAAATCGTCAATCGAAAATATTCTTTATTTCCTTCTCATATATATCCCACCATATTTCTATCTTTTTTATTTGCAAGAGGTTTTTTGATGATGTTAAATTTGGGGTCAGACCCAAAACTTAACATATACGATATTTCTAAAATACCTGGAAGGTTCTTCTTCATCTTTATATGTTTGGGGTAAAATGTTAATAAGTTTTCTGCATTCTTTCCATACCGAAAAATCCTCTAAAAAATTTTGCAATTTTTCTTCTTTCACTTCACTTTTTTCATTGTTTAATTTGTTGTGCATATCTGCCTCCTTTTTATAAGTTTTTAATACATTTATAATTATAGCAATACCTATGCCAGAGATTTTGTTAAAAAATAAATGGTTTTTAAGATTTTCAAATGAAAATGTCAAATTTTGATTATCAAATTTTTACAGTTAAATTAAAATTCCACAGGATTATAAAGTATTGTATTTCGTCTTTCCCCTAAATAAACCTAATAATAAATGATTTTTTTATATATTATTTCTTACTGCAAACCAGTATTCAAATAGTTCTTTTTCTATTTTTTTTACATCCTTAAATTTTCTATTTAAAATTTTAAAAAACAATTTATTATGCTTTTTTATTTTAAGATGTAAAATTTCATGATATAAAATATAACGTAATAAATTAAGCGGTAAATACTGCAAATTATTATTAATAGTAATATTTCCTTTATAACTACAACTCCCCCATTTACCTATCATTGTTTTAAAATAAATGTTTTTGTAATAAAGATTTAATTCTTTAGAATATTGATTTGCAATTTTATAAACAACTTCTTTCCATTTATTATAATCTCTAAATATTAGTTTTTTTTGTAAGCTATTTTTTGTAATATCTTTTAATTTACTTATCTTATTTATTATCCATTTTGATTTTTTCTTTAATAAATAATCAACATTTTTATACCAAAACGGCGTAATCACAAATAATTCGCCACTTCTGAATTCCAAACGAGCATATTTCACATTTCTTTTAAAGAATTTATATTTTATTTTATTGCCTTCTAAAATTATTTCATTTTCCATAACTTACTCTCAAATCATCAATCAAATATTTATTGATATCATCAAGTTGTGAAGGCCCTAAACCATAATTTTGTTGTCTTAAATATCGCCTAATTATTTTTGATATTTCTTTCTGAATCTCTAATTTATCTATATTTTCAAGAAGATAATTATCTATTACATTTTTTAAATCTCTTATTGACTTTAATGCCTGCTCTTTTTCCAGTCCTGCTTTTATAAGTGTTCTATACATTGCAAACTCATCATCTGGTAAATTTAATTCTTTTTGTTCTTTTTCAATTTCACTTTTTTCTTCAAAAATTAATTTTCCCTGTTTTATTATTTCTGCGTAATTTTCTTTTTCTTCCTGCCATCTTCTAATAAGTTCTTTTATCCTTTCTATTAAATCAACATAAATAGGATTGCCTGATTTTTCCACCAGAATATAATTTCTTAAAGCAAAAATTATATTAGCCGCTTCTAATTCCTCATCCTGAATAATTTTATGCAATTGTTCAAGTTTTTTATTATCAAAATAAATTTCCGGGGTCTTAATGAATTCCCCTATTTCAATATTTTTATAAACCTGATCCAAAGTTCTTTTAAAATAATTTTCTATATAAATATCTTTTAAATCATTTTTGCTTTCATAATTTTTCCTGTAAAAGATATAAATAAAAGAAAGCCATGCAAAATCTTCTAATTTCTCTATCTTAATAATATCGCTCCCCAAAAATTCAAATAATCTGGATATTCTCTTATAATCTGATAAAAATTTAGTTAAGTTTTCTTCATTTTCAAAAAGAAATTTTATTATTCTTGTCATTGATTTTTCATCTCTATTCCCTTTTTTTACTCCACTTTTTTCAATAAATTCAATTGTATCTTCCAATAAATCTACAAATTCTTTTTCCATTTCATTAATGGTATTTAAAACATACTCCTGGGATTCCCCATCTCTTAAATAATCAAGTAATGCTTTATTTATATCTCCTAAAACGCCAACATAATCAATTACAAGCCCTGCTGCTTTTTCTTTATAGGGTCTATTTGTTCTTGCTATTGTTTGTAATAATCTATAATCCTTTATTAATTTATCAAGATAAATGACCTGTAAAACTGGAGCATCAAAACCAGTCACAAGCATATCAACAACAATAAGAATTTTTGGATTTTCTTTTTGCTTAAAATTATTTATTATTTTTTCTCTTGCCTGATCAAACTCAACACCATAATTATTTTTTATTCTTTGGTAATAATTTTCTATTTCTTTTTCCTGTTCTTTTGGTCCTGCTGTCATTACTATTTCAATTTCTTCTTTTTTAAAATATCTAAGTAATTCCTCATAATAAATGGTGCACGCCTTTCTTGAAGAAGTTACTATCATTGCTTTATATTTACCCCTTATATTTTCATTAAAATGATTTTTTATATCTTCTGCAATCAATTTTATTCTTTCAGGGTTTTCAAAAAATAATTCTCTTTTGCCTATTCTTTTTATAATTGCATTTTCTATTTCTTGTTTTAAATCATCTGTCAATTCTTCTTCATCGCTTTTATAAAAGATATCAAGTTCTTCTTTTCTTAAATGAACTTTATCTGTCAACCTTGCCTGATATGCTATTTTTAATGTAAAACCATCTTCTATTGACTCCTCCATAAAATATCTATCAAGCCATTTTTCATCAGGACTGGAAAATTCAGCATAGGTATTGCGATTTTTCTCTGATATTGGTGTGCCTGTAAATGCAAATCTAAAACCATTTTTTAAAATTCTTTTCATTTGTGCTGCAAGTTTACCATACTGTGTTCTATGCCCCTCGTCTATGAAAGAAATAATATTTTTTCTTGTTGTGATAATTTCATTTTTTTTCTCTGCTCTTTTTATTTCTTTTTCCAAATCATCAAAATATTCATCCAAATGTTCAAAATCATTTGGGTTAAATTTATGAATTAGGGTTATAAAAATTCCTCTTTTACCTGAATAATTACTATGTTTTATTATTTCTTTTAAATCCTGTATTGATGAAACAACCTCTATTGTTTTAAATAAAGATAAACCATTGCATTCAGAATATAACTGGTCTTCTAATTCTTGCCTGTCAAGAATAAAAAATATTGTTGGATTTGATGCTTCGGGCAATTGATAAATTTTATTTGCCGCAAAAATCATTGTAAGTGTTTTTCCCGAGCCCTGCCAGTGCCATATCAAACCAACTTTTTTTTCTGTTTCTTGTTTTAAGCCGGTTTTTACCCTTTCTACTATTTTTTCTGCTGCTCTGTATTGCATATAGCGTGCAATTACTTTTGTTTTTATATTATGCTCTTCTCGGAAAAAGACATAGTACTTTATTAAATTCAACAATTTTTCTGGCATTAACATTGAACAAATATTTTCAATTGCACTTTTATTCCCCTCTTCTTTCCACTCATTTATCCTCTGTGCATCCCTGTTCCATAAAGATGTAGCAAAATATTTAAAGGTTGTATCGCCAACAACACCAATCTGAACATATTTATATAATTCTGGCACTTTTTCCTCATAATTAAGAATATCATTGTAAGCATCCTGCCAGTTTTTACGCAAGGAATCAGGATTTTTCAGTTCAATATTTACAAGTGGAATGCCATTTATATATAAAATAATATCTGTTCTTATTTTTACTCTATTATTAATAAAATTTGCCTGTTCTATGGCAAGATATTCATTTACTCTTTTTTCCTTTCTGGCATAAATGTCTTCATAATCAATTAAAAAAACCTTTTTCAAAATTTTTTCTTTTGAATCAGTTATTGAAATCCCATTTTTTATGAATTCCAGGGTTTGTTTGCAGCCATCAGCAGTAGATGGTAAATTTTTTATTTCATTTATTACCCTTGTAACATCCTCATCTGCTATCCAGGGATTTATTTTCTTTATTGCTTCTTTTAAATTATTAAGCAAAAGTGGTTCACTATATGACTCGCGAACAATTTCAGATGCTTTTTTTATTTTCCATCCACTTTGCCTAAGCAACTCTAAAAATCTGTATTCAAGGTCTATTTCTGCTATCATTTTTTTATCCTTTTTGATTTTTAATAATTTTTATATTGACTATTTCAAATTTTTAATATATAATTAAATTGACAATAAACAATATTTAGTTCTTTACCTAAGGTAAAGAACCTATAGAGGCTTCAACCGCTGAGCCAGCGTGGCAAATCAGCGGTTTTTTTATTTTATATCTTCTATATTCCATATTGGCGAAGAACAAATTCTTTTTATTGTTTTATTTGATGCACTAAAAGCGGTAATAAATTCACCTTTTAATATTCCTTCTTTACTTTTTTTAATTTCAATAACAACAATATAATTTTTAAAGCAATATGCAACTCTTCTATTTGGATTAACCATTTTCTTTTTACTATTCCATCCTTTAAATAATTTTGAATTTTTATTTTTTAAAGTTGCTGCTATCCAATCTATCCTTTTGGCTCTTTCAAAAGAAAATTTATCTTTAATTTTATTAAACTTAGAACTTTCAAAAAAAGCATGTTTAAAATGTTCCTTTCTAAAATATACTCTTATATTATCAAATGTCATAATTACTTTATTACAATAATTCTTTTCAAAATACTCTTTATATTCATTTTCACTGTTTTTTATGACAAACGGCGGCGGTTTTTCTATCATTTTCACCATCCGCCATTTAAATTAATTACAAAAATATTAACTTTTTTTTCATTTAAATTAGTTGCTTCAATTTTCTTTCCTAATTTAGTTTCAAGATAATCAATTAAAGTTTTTTTATTAATATTAACTTTATCTTCATAATTAAATTTTGTAGAAATCAAACCAAGTAAGAAATCAGTCAACTGAATTAATAAAACCTCTCTTGAAGGCAAAGCTTGAACTGTAATTTCAGAAAATAGATTTGCATTATTTAATACTTGCTCCAACACTTTTATTCTATTTTTTATTCTATTTGTTTTTAAATCAATAAAAATTTTATAATTATTATAGTCATATATCCATTTATTTAACATTTGATAATAAAATTTATAAAAACCCAACTCAATATCTTTATTATGATATTTATAGAAATCCAATTTACTCTTATCAATAACAATACATCTAAATCTAATATCTAAATTTGATAAAAATAAATCTATAATACTCTTAAAAAAATCAATATTTCTTTTGCAAACTTTTTTCCATTTGATCTCGCCCCCAAATTTATATTTATTTTTTAACATTTTTATTTCATTTTTAATTTCATTTCTCTTTTCTGCTTTTATCCAGATACCACCAATTAACATATATTTATTACTTAATTTTAAATTTTTGGGTATATCCTGTCGACTTTCATCACAATAAACTTCAAAATTCATATTTTTACCTTCCTATTTGATTTAATTATTTTTCATTAAATTCTTTTTTTAAATTTTCATCCATAATACACCTCAAAACTAATTTATTTTAACCCTTTTCCTGCCTGTTAGCAAATCATTCATCAATCCCTTTTTATATTTCTCAAGTTTTTCTTTTTTTTGCTTTTCCAATTCTATTAATTCATCTATAGTTGCCAAAATCTCTGCAATTTTCTGCTGCTCCTTTATAGAAGGCAATTTTAATTTAATTCTTTCAAGATTATCCTTTGATATTTCTTTAAAAGTTGAACCTGCTCCAACATTTTGCATATTTTTTATATTAGTCAACATTGCATAATATAAAAAATCAGAATTTATCATTGAACTATTTTTTATTATTAATGCCTTACACCCTTGATTAAAAGCGGTTGATTTTTTTGCAATTGATATTAGCCCAATCGGTGCACGTGTAGAAATTATTATAGAGTCTTCAGGAACAATTGTAACATTACTATTTTGCAATGCAACCTCTGTAATTTTTCTTTCAGTTTTTATTAAATACTTATTTGTCAAATCTTTTGGAGTAGCCCAAAATATAGAACCATTATTCCAATATTCTTTTTTTGTTGTTTCAGGAGTTCCGCCTGTTTCAATGTTAAAATAATTTTTATTACCCAATTCTACAACCTCCCACTCCTCTGGTATCTCGCCGATTTCGGATTTTTTAAACTTTTTATGCCCTATTCCTTTTGTTAATAGTTGCTGCATTTTTCCTTTTTTATATCTTTCAAGTTTTTCAATTTTTTTATCACATACCTCAATCCCCTCATCCACAGTAGATAAAATCTCTGCAATTTTTTGCTGTTCAGGAAGTGGGGGAACTGCGATCTTTATATTTTTTAAACTATCCGCATTTACATGTGGTATCCCTGTTCCTTTCCTAGTTGATTTTACTTCTTTTTCTTTCTGTCTTAATAAATAATAAACAAATTTTTTTTCCACAACATTTTCATTAAATAATAACTTTGCCATCGTTGAACTCAATATCCCACTAAATCCCATAAAAATTTCACCCGCATTTGAACCATCCCATAATAATAATATATCATCTTTATCTACATAAATTGCTCCATTTTTATCACAATATTTTATATTATTCTTAGTTCTCATATATTCCGCCGATAAATACACATAATCATTTTTATTTGTCTTTATTATTTTTAAACTTTTTGGATTTTTACCTTTAATATAATTTAATATTATTTCCCCAAATTTCTTTACTTCCCACTCCTCTGGTATCTCGCCGATTTCGGTCTTTTTATATCCTTCGCGCATATTTTATCCTCCTATTTTTATAAATTTATCATCATCTAATCCTTTATCCCATTCCTCTTTATTTGATTTTAATTTTGTTAAATCCTCCTTATATTGTCTCATTGTTCCTTTGTAATAATAAATTTCTCCTAAAAATTTTGATAAATTATTTGCTTTTTCTTCATCAGGCGTTATTAATTTTATTTTTATCTTTTTATCTTTTAATTTTTTTATTTTTACCATATTCAAAAGATATTTATCATATTCTAATGTAGTGCCAACAAACCAAATTTCGTGCTCTGCCCATCTATTACAAGCAATATAAAAATACCAATATAATATTCTCATAGCATCTTTATCTATCCCCTTTTCAAATCCATTTATTAAAAAATTATCAATCCTTATATTATTTTCTCTTTTTTTCTTAATAATATCATATATTGTATCAAAATATTCTTCGTAAGTAGGCCAAGTATTAATATTACTATAATTAAATGTTGGATAAATCATTTTTAATCTTTTTAAAACATTATTCACCATTTCTTTAAAATCTATTTCTTCCGTATTTTCCTTTAATGCTGTTAAAATTGCTTCCCGTAAAAGTCCCTTACCAGTTGAAATTAAAGCATCTGCACTTATTCCAGCCCCAATAATAAATACTCTGCGAAAGTTCTGTTTTCCTTCAAATCTATAATCTGTAATCTCAACCGAATTCTTATTTTCTGTCATTCACTACCTCCTAATTTAGTTTTTTATCACTTTCCAATACCCACTACTTGTTTTCCCAACTCTTTTCAGTTTCTTTTTTGTTTTTAATTTTTTTATATATTCTTTGACAGTATCTCTTTTTATATTTAATTTCGCAGCTATTGCACTTGTTGAAATTTTATTATCTTTATAAATTAAATTTAAAATTTTATTCTCTAAATCAGTTAATCCATCAATTTTAACTTGGGGGGTAACTGGGGGGGTAACTGGGAGGGTAAGAGTAGGTCTATAAAATACAACCTGATATCCTGATTTTAATAATTCAAATTTATACTTTATTTTTTCTTTTTTACATTCCTTTTTTACTTGCCAACTACTATTTAATAAATTTTTGTATCTTTCTAAACTTATTGGATTACCAATACAATCATATTTTTTTACTATATCTGAATAATTTATATTCAATGAATCTGATTTTTCCATTACTTCCCTCATACAATCTCCTTTTCAAATCCTTCTATTTTTTTCACAATTTCTAATTCTTTTTTACCCAATTCCTTATATTCCTCCCATTCTTTTTTTGTATCTATTTTTTCTTCTTCTTCCTCTTTTGTCACATATAAAGTAACATTTAATGAATAATCGTTTTTTGCAATTTCTTCTATTGGGACAACGCGAGAGAGTCCTTTTTTATTTGAAAAATTATCATATACCTCAACAATTTTTTTTATATTTTCATCTTTTAACATATTTAATTTTCTCACCTTATCATGCTTACTCTTTTCTTCTGATGCATTTATAATTAAAATTTTTCCTTTTCTTTTTTCTTCTTTGTTTTTTCTCAATACCATTATTATTCCAGGCGCCTGTGTGTTGTAAAAAAGTTTTTCAGGCAATAAAATAATTGCTTCTATGAAATCATTTTCTATAAATTGTTTTCTTATATTTTGTTCTTTGCCACCCCTGAATAATGCTCCGCTGTCCAATATAACTGCTACCCTGCCATTTTTATCTTTTGCACTTGCAAACATATGCTGAACCCAAGCCCAATCAGCAGATTGATTTGGCACAAGTCCATAAGCAAATCTTTCTTCCCAGTTATCCCCTTTTTTTAAAACATCCTCACCATAACCATCCTGATTCCAGGGTGGATTTGCGATAACCACATCAAATTTTTTTGTTTTACCATTATTGTCTTTAAATTTAGGATATAAAAGTGTATCTCCAAGCATTAATTTTGCCTGTGCTTGCGATATCCCATGAATGTACATATTCATCTGGGCAAGAGCCAGTGTAGGCGCACTCGCTTCTTCCCCATAAAATGTGACTGTACTTAATCTTCTTTTATCATCTTTGTATTTTTCTTCCATATATTTATATGAAACAATCAACATTCCACCTGAACCCATCGCAGGATCATAAATTTCCTCTCTTTCTTCTGGTTTTAAAATTCTGACCATCAGATTAATAACCTCTCGCGGGGTGTAGACCTCTCCTTCTTTTGCTTTTGTTGGAGCAAAATTTTGTATTATAAATTCATATGCATCACCGAGTATGTCAGGCGATACATTTGATAAATTATAAATACTGAATAATTCTATGAGTTGTCTTAATAATTCAGAATTTTCTCTGCTGTTTGCAAATGATATAAATGAGGTTTCAGCGACAAGGTCTTTTACCGCAGGATTCAAATCTCCTATTTTTTTCATAACATCGGTTAATTTTTCAGGCAATTGGTTAACATCTTCCCTTATCGTCTCCCATAAATTCATTTTTGTTCCTAAATATTCTTCTGGTAAAATAAAATCGTGATATGCCTCATTTTTTGCTTCCTCTCTTGCATTTTCTTCTGAAAAACCATCTTTAATTGCTTTTTTATATTCATCGTCATATTCTTTCTGCCATTTATCACTGATTCTTTTTAAAAATAAAAGAACCAAAATAAATTTATAATCAACTCGTGTTCTTATTAAATCCGCTGCTTTTTTAAGTAAATTTTCTAAATTTTCTCTGCCTAATTCTTCACTTATAGCAACTTTTTCATTTTCAACTGGCTTTAATTTGTAAATTTTTTTTCTTGAGTCCTTTTTATCCATTTTAGCCTCCAATAAATTAATTTTTTTTAATTCTGATAAAACAGCAAGTGCACTCTTTTTATCATCCTCTATTAATACTTCCTTTGCTTTTTCAAAATCAAATTCATTTTCCCCAAATTTTTCATACAATCTATCATATCTTTTTTTTAACCATTTTTTAATCTCATTTTTCATATTCAGCTCCTTTTATACAAGTTATATTTATATTTAACTTATATAATAAGTTATAATATAATTATACACTAAAACTCATTTTTTGTCAAGTTATTTACCCAAATAAAATTTTAGATAACTATTAAATTATTTAATTTTTTAATGTCTTCTAAATATATTTTCTAAAACTGTGCCATAAGGGATATCATATGGGAAGTGTCAAATCCACCATCTGCCCATATTTTTGGCAAAAATGCATAATCAAATTTAAAAACAATATCATTTATTACTGATTTTACCCCTGCTCCTGCTGTTATACCATTCATACTTTTCTGCTCTATTATGTAACCAACCCTTAATGAAAACATATCATCATATAAATATTCTGCTGCTACTCCACTTGTTAAATATTCATCTGTCACATTATATTTTACATCTCCGCTTAATGAGACCAGATGTTCTTTTAATGTTAAAACTTCATAATTTAATCCTACCCCTGCTTTTAAAGGTAATAGTGTTGTTTCGCTCTCAAATTTTAATGATGTGCCTATGTTTTGAACAACTAATCCTATGCCTAATTTATTCATATAATATAATGCTCCTGCGTCAAATGCTATACTTGATGATGAATAACTGCCTAAATAAGATGATAAATATTTAATATTTGCTCCTAATAAAAAACTCTTTGAAAATGCATAACTATAGCCAAGTATTCCTGCAATGTCATATACTTTTACTGCTTCTTCCACTGCATTATTTACATCATCCTGTATTGTGCTATGCAGTATGCCTATGCCTATTGAACCTATTGTTTCAAATGGCATAACAAATGACACAAATGCATTTCTTATTCCAGCCACATTTTTATCATAGGTAAAACCTAATTCATAACTACCTATGTTTGCTATCCCTGCTGGATTATACCATATACTATTTATATCATCTGCTTTTGCTATAAATACACCTGCCATTGATGCCGGTCTTGCCCCGGAATTCATATCAAATACACTCCCACCTGATTCACCTATGGCAAATAAACCTACACTTAGTAAAGTTAGAATGCCTATAAAAACAATTGCTTTTTTTCATCCTTTTCCTCCTTAAATTTTTATTTAATTATTACAACTTTTAATAAATTTGGGGTCTGACCCCAAACTTAACTATGGTGTCAAAACCTGCTTTTCTTTGCCATGCTCAAGCAGTCTTTTTCTGAATTTTCCCAGCGTGGAATGGTCAAACAGTTTTCCGTCTACTTCTATGCCAAGCGCATGTTTAATCCTGATATCCCATGTGGCAAAGTCACTGCGACTTCCTTAAACTTACGGTAAAAATCGTCCTGTGGAACCAGCTTGTCGCAGAGGTAGTCGGTATCTATGAATGAGCTTTGCTTGTTGCTTTTGCTTATCATGAAAACCTCCTTGTTCATATTTAACTCCCCATCTGCGAGTATTTTAATAATTAATCAAGCTTCTCGCCACATTTTTCACAATACGCATTACAAAAATTATTTTTTGCTTTGCATTTTTTACATTTATAATTTTGTATATAAATAAGATAGGCAAAAACAAATGCAATAATATACATAACCATAGGGACTATAATAAATTCAAAATCGCAAGTTATTTTAAAAGATTCAGGCCTTAACTTATTTAAAATTCTTGATACTCCACAACGCACAAAATATATAGCAACTAAAATGCACACACCAATAAAGAAATGAGATACAATTTGCCAAATCCGTTTAATTAAAATGTTATTTTTCATTGTTAGGTTCAATTCTGAATAATGGCACTGGTACAACGCCATTATCACCCTTCCATTGTTCTTGATATTTTTTAACTTGTTCATTGATATCAGGTAACTTCATTATCCCTTTTCCATATGTCTTGCTAGCTTCACCGCCAAGCCATCCTGCAATATTGCTCGAAAGGCCATAAGTTTTTGCTACCGCCGCTTCGCCTGCAATAGACCCAAAACTTTCACTTGCTGGCACACCTATAGCTTTACTAGCACCTCCAGACATAGCTCCACCAATTGTCGAGCCAATAGTTGATCCCATATTATATGTATCTGAATTGCCAGCTAATAAATCCATTACTTGTGCTATAAAATCACTTCCGCCACCTGCGACTGCATAAACACCTATTGCCATTGCAGCAGAGACATCAGTAGGATCCGCCGAACAAATTAGACCTACCATTGTTCCGCTAAAAGTCGCAGCCATTGCCGACGCGCCTACTGAACTTCCAGACGAATGTGCAGAAACGTAAGTATTATATGCTGCTACAGATCCTGCGATAACACCCGCAATCGGTTCTTTTCCATCTGGATCCACTAATATCATCGGTTTTTGGTGGCAGTAGGTATATAATGTCATATTCTTGCCATCAAACACCCATGCTGCTTCCCTGCTTATTGCCACCTCATCTTCCTCCATCTCTCTCATCCACTTTATTCCTAATTATTATTTTGTTCATTCTCATCTACCGTCGTCTGGCACCCATGAATATATTGTTTCTTCCCACCACTCTGTAGAAAATTCACCACTTTCTACTCTTCGCCATTTAAGACGAAAATTCTCAATTAAAATATATGCAGTATAAGAAGCCGCAGCATCGCCACCTCTAATATATATAATAAAAGAATTTTCTTTTACATCCTTAAGTTTAATTATTTTAATATTAACTAAATCAAGATAAGCAGATGCAGCCATAAATACTTCTTTATTGCCAATTTCAATAATTATATTTGAAATTTTATTTTGGATTATACATTCTTTATTAATGACACCCGTCCCCCAATAATCACAATTTATTGTTTCTTTATCTGTTGGTATTGATATATTAACTAATACCTTAATATTATTTTTTTTATCAACTAATATTACATCATTATTTAGAACATATGGCGTTGCCCGACATGAAAAAGAAAATAATATAAATGTAATAAGTATATATACATATTGAGGACTCATTCCACCACCTGTAATTTTTTATCTTCGCTTTTATTTATTTGCTCACGAATATTTCTTGGCATAATTATACATCCTTCAGAAGCGGTGTAATTCATTTGTGGATTATCACCATGTATTGCCAATTTATCTCGACCAAAAGTATTTGTTCCCTTTGCAGCAGACAATGGCAGTGTTAACGGTCCACTTTTACTGTTCACCGCTTCTCCAATAATCCACTCGCCCTGTGGTATTGGCCCTACAAATGGAACATTTTGTTTTTATTTTACTCTTATATCTCCCATTATATCTCTATTTATCTTTTTTGCAAGAGGTTTTTTGATGATGTTAAATTTGGGGTCTGACCCCAAATTTAACAATATCCTTTTTCTGCATTCGGCAATGTAGTTATTGTTTCTTAACTTTTTAACTCTTTTTATAAACTTTTTCCCCGGGGCATATAGAGAGGTTTTACGAGCTACAAGGTAGGCTCAACCCCGGGGTAGTTAAACTTAGTATCCTGTATAAAGTTTAAAAATAATACTTTATTCTACAAAACTAATCTAAATTAGATGTTTTTTCAAATTTTTCTATTATCTTTATTGGGGGTTTATTTTGTATTATTAAATCAACTTTAGTAAGATACCATTCCCACTTTTCTTTTTTATATTCTATTATTATCTCTCCCTTTTTTTTCATACCTTTTATTTTAATTTTTAAAAATGCTTCACCTGTTGGTCCTATATAATTTCTTGAAAATTTTAGTAATTTAATTGACCTATCCTTTATTTCACCAAATTCACTTTTAATAATTGAATTATTTTGTATGTAGTTTTTAGTATATATATACATTTTGTCTTTCTTAATTAATATATCAATTATATATCCAAATATAATTCCTATTATTAAAGATAAAATAAAAAATATCAAAATATTTTTTTTATTCATAATTATCTTTATTTAAATTTAAATAATCTTCTTTTAAAGTTGTTGAATATTCCGTTGTGATAGCACCACCGATTTTAAATTTAAACACCTCAAATATATTTAAATTTATTTTTATATCTTCCAAATTAAATTCTGGTTTTAATACATTTTTGAAAAATCTATCATAACTAAATTTAATTATTTCGTCTTCATTTATAAATTTAGGATTTATAACACCTTTTTCATATACTTTTTCATATTCTATAGGTCCTAATAATACACCCCCAAATAATTTTAAACTTAATGTTTGATATTTTATTCCTGTCCCTGTATATGCAGGTTGATTTGCTTTAGGGTCAAAAATAAAGCCCATTCCTAAGCCAAAACCTACTCGTAATGAACAAAAGTAATCCTTATTTTCAGATTGTCCTATTGTTAATCCAAGTCCATAACCTAAATATGCATCTACTGAAAATGCCCACAAACCATTCGGATCTACATAAATAAACGGATTTTGATGAGCGTATGTGTATAAACTCATATTTTTGCTATCTAGTAACCCATCCTGTCCGCTATTTCTACTTGAAAACAATTGCATTTCTGAATTTTGTTCATTTGCTTTTTCAACAGCGTCTAAATACCTCCCCAACGCTGGATCTGCGCTGAGCCACATACTTATTCTCGGATCATAATATCTTGCCCCATAATAATACAACCCTGTGCTATCAAGTTCTTTGCCTGTAAATTTATATGGTAAATAATCTGTTGGAAAACTTTGTGATTGCTCTATCCATCCCTCTCCCCACGGTGTGTATTCTATATGCTCTTTTAATTTGCCATCCCTATCTGTTAAATACGTTGTTGAGCCAAGGTGGTCTGTGTGGTAATAATACTCGTATCTTGTTTGTTCATCAGGATTTAATACTGATACCACTCTCTGATTCCCTACATACACATTCTTCGTCCGCATTACTTCTTCCCCTTTTGTTTTTTTATTTTCTTACCATATCTCCCATTATATCTCTATTTATCTTTTTTGCAAGAGGTTTTTTGATGATGTTAAATTTGGGGTCTGACCCCAAACTTAACAATATCTTTTTTTCAATTCAGATCGCTTCGCACAAATGAATAAGCGATTATAACTCGAATTTCCCTCAACAGGTTCTCAGAAACAAAAGTCCAAAACATCTTTTTGATTCCTTCGCTGGCAAAAACCCTTATCTCTACCTTAAATTTGCCTCGATGAACGGGGCGCTAACACATTTTTCTAAATCAACTAGTTTATATTTCTCATGAAACTAATTTATTTATATAATTTTTTTATCAAATAAACTTCTATTATTAATGACAATTTATATCAAAAAATTTGCATGCAATCATAAATAAATCAACATCCGTTAAAACATTTTCAATTTTCATCTTAGAATTGTCACAGACCAATTCAAAAACACCATCTCCTTCATATGGTAAAATAGCAATTCCTTCTTTAGAAAAAACATTATTCGACTTTATTTTTTGTATAACATATTCAAAATCAGATTGCATCTCTAAATCTGAACAACATTTTATATTATAATATATAACTTTTGTTTTGCATTTTTCTTTAGTTTCTGATTGTTGCTTTACAATTTTAATATCTTTCTGTTTCATTTTAGTTTTGTTACTACAGTTACATCCATTAAATTGAAATAAAATTATTAGAAATATAATTATTGCTATCAAATTATATCTGTGCATTTAGCCCACCATGAATTCATTCCAACAGACTATTTGAAGGCACAGGTTTAGGGTTACTTAATATTTTTTCATATGATGCTTTATTTTCTTTTACTGCTGCATCTATGTTCTCGTAACCAAATTTTGTTGGATCTGCTTCAAAATGAGGCAAATCTTTGTTTTGATTTTTTATTGGAGCAAATCCATATTTTTTTGCTATATCGTTAAGTTTTTTTAATTCTATTTTACTTAATGTTCCAACTCCATTAAAATCTATAGCAAATCCTGCTTGATGTTTACTTAAACCTTTTGCTTTTATATTTTTTGTCTTTATTTTATCAGATGATTCAATTCTAAATGTATTATTAACTGATATTTGAGAAAATTCAGAGGTTACTTCCTTAATAAAGGATTTTATGTTTTCAACAATTTTTTTATCTATGTAATAAGTTCTATTTGAAAGATTAGGATCGTCACTTGTTAATCCCATCGCCTCGAAACTTACTAGTTCTTTCCCATCCGGATCCACTAATATCATCGGGTTATGGTGGCAATAGGTGTATAATGACATATTCTTGCCATCAAAGACCCCTGCTGCTTCCCTGCTTATCGCCATCTCATCTTCCTCCATCTCTCTCATCCACTTTATATTTTTAATTTTATTACTTATGAATATATTAACAATTAATTATGGTTGGAGTTAGGACTTGTTTTTACTTTTCTGTCTATCTTTACGAGTATTCTGTTATAGTCTCCTCCCAATAAAATCACCTGACTACCTATTTTTATAACCCTGTATTCAACCCAACCTGTACTTTCAACTTTATCTGAAAACCAGTGTCTAATCACTTTTTCATATCCTGACAACCAGAATGATAAAATATTCTTTTTAAAGTTATAAGTACATTTCTGTTCTACATTATGTTCAATAATTTCACTTTTTTCAAAATCCTTATATAGGCTTCTTGAATCATAAAAATATTTATCGTCAATAGTTCTGAACACACAACACCGATAAGGAGGAAAAATGCCAAAAAAACCAATAATTTCAAAATATTCACCATATAGTTCTTCTTTTTTCACTGGATTTAAAAAAATCACCAAAATAATTATAAATATTAAAAAAAATATTATTAAAAGTATCCATCTTTTTTTTATTTGCATAAATCATACCCGTATTTGCTTCTAAAATACTGATATCCAATCTCACCCCACATTGGAGCATGCATTTGCATTATAGATTTGATTGGATCTCTAAAATCAAAGTTAAGAAGTCCCGCCAATCTTTGGAATGTCCCAAAATCAATGCCTAAAGCAGCTGCATTCATACCTGCAAGCACATTACCGAGTTCTCTTCCTGTTAGATATTTCCCTTCGAAAAGATACCCATGATATGCCATCCATTTTTGTTTAACATCAAAATATTGTTGGGGAAATGATTTTATCGCGACTTCGACAGGGGACATTTTGCTCGCTTCCACATTTAAATCATACATTTCTTGGTCTTTAGATACTCCAAAGTGCACTTTACTATATGAAACACTGCCAGTATCAGGGCTTACAAAAGCATCTATATATTTTGTTTCACCAACTTTTTCCCACATATCCTTATTACCATAATTATATGGTCCTGTTTTAGTATCACCTTTGTATCTATAGATGCTCCAATCATAATCATCTGTTATTACTCGTTGTACATTTCCTTCCTTATCTGTCCACGTAGAAAGGCCATCAGGGTCGGTATAGCGAATAGGATTTGCAAATGAATACATGTAAAGGTTTAAATTTCTCATATTGTAAATCCCACCGTTACCCCTTTCATCACCCTCTAAATACCTCCCCAACGCTGGATCTGCGCTGAGCCACATACTTATTCTCGGATCATAATATCTCGCTCCATAATAATACAACCCTGTTGCATCTAACTCTTTGCCTGTAAATTTATATGGTAAATAATCTGTTGGAAAACTTTGTGATTGCTCTATCCATCCCTCTCCCCACGGTGTGTATTCTATATGCTCTTTTAATTTGCCATCCCTATCTGTTAAATACGTTGTTGAGCCAAGGTGGTCTGTGTGATAATAATACTCGTATCTTGTTTGTTCATCAGGATTTAATACTGATACCACTCTCTGATTCCCTACATACACATTCTTCGTCCGCATTATTATCTCATCACTTGTATCATCTATATAAACACTGTAATATTGACTTGGATACAGCGTTTCATTTGAAATACTATTTCCAGATCCACTTGCTACCCGTCTTTTTATCATTCTCTGCACTTCATTATCATACCAGTAATATTCATTTGAAATACCACCAGGTGTTACAAATGTATACTGCTTTATCCTGTCCTCTTCATCCCAATCAATCGTCACATTTATCATATATCCTCCATAATCCAACTGATACCCTGTGTTATTTCCACTTGCATCATTTGCATAATTCCTTGTAAGTCCTCCGCCTACATCTATTGCATCCAATATATGTGGCCTTGTTTCTACATAATTATATCCAAAATTATATGTTTTTGCAACATCATCTCCTGTCTCATTCCCTGTCCTGTTTTTCGTTTTATATCCTTGTTGTGTTTCCATTGAGACGGGGATGGAACCCCGTCTCTACAATTCTTTATTTTGTTCTTCGTAGAGACAGGGCTCTGTCCCTGTCTCGTTTTTCGTAATTACATCCTTAGCGTGTTTTCTTTAAGACAAGCGATGAAACCCCAGTCATCTATTTTCAATTATCAATTTTTTATTTACTGTTTTTTGTTCTTAAATCGGAAATCAAAAATCGTAAATGTTTTATATATTTCATTATATCTCTATTCTTTTTATTTGCAAGAGATTTTTGATGATTTGATGATGTTAAGCCCTAAAAACGATATAGAACATAAAAATTGGATTTAAAATGTCAAAATACATAAAAAAGATAAAAAATCTGTTGGATTATGAGACAAAAATATAAAAAATTTGTGAAAAAAAATACGTTGAAGATAAAAAAATAAAAAATAGATAGAGTTATTACGTTAGGGCAGGGGGAAAAACAAATAAAAGGGTAAAATTAAGAGATGGGTGGAGCAAGAGCGGAAGGGATTTTAGATAAAATGGAATTAAAAAGATAAAAATAAGAAGATTTAAGTTTTAAAAAGAGTAATCTTGAATGAAAGACTACTTTAGCAGCGATAAAAATAAGTTGCCACCGTAAAGTAGAAATAGTCTTTTTTATCCAATCACCACCTAAAACAAGTCTTTTCAAAGCGATAAAAAGATTATAAGCAAGTATGCCAAGTTTAAAGAAAATAGCATTAGCAAAGATATCTTGTGTCGACACATGTTCTAATCCAAATCCACTTTTTAATTCTTTATTATAATTTTCTGAATTTCCTCTTGCGTTATGAAAGTAAATTATTTCCTGTGGGTCTTTTTCATATTCATTTGTTGCTATCACATAATATTTATATTTGTATTCATCAAATAAACATCCTTGTTTATCCTCCCATCTTTGCACTATTATAGTAAATGCTTCTTTTGTATTATTCATGCAATGCACTGTTGTTGCATATTGTCTTTCTGTTAGTATCCCATATT
>Ga0101944_10002303_pt1 | contig 31660 bp, 26 predicted proteins | sample DewCreD2012metaG_FD_75245 | JGI IMG/M metagenome (GOLD analysis project Ga0101944, IMG submission 75245) | Hot spring sediment bacterial and archeal communities from British Columbia, Canada, to study Microbial Dark Matter (Phase II) - Dewar... ... | reverse complement strand
GCTCATCAGTTTTTTCAAACTGCGAAGAAATAAAGGTTCTCCATCCAACAACATTGTATTTTTGTTTGGAATCCGATTGCTCGAACCTTTTGCCGGTAAGAATGCTGTAACTTTCATTTTCTCTCAAATAAATGTATTAGTATTTATCAAATGCCGTTCCAATGTTTTTAGGAAAAGTTTTAATAATTATATCAAAAAAGGAGGGATTTTGATAAAATAAACTAAGTTGGTTTTTAGATAATTTATTTTAATGCTTAATATTAAAATATTGGCTAATATTGAGCAGTAAGGGAGAATTTATTTTAAGTCAATTTTGGAGAAAACTTCATCTACTGAAAAAACTTCAACTGCTTTTTCATCATAATCCTGTCTATAAAAAAATTCCTTTAAATAGGGTGAGACAAGTTTCGTTTGAATTCCATAATCAAAAATTTCATTTGCACTTGTACAAAGGAAAAAAGTGATACATTTAATATTTGAACCGAGTGCGAAGTGCATTGGAAGACTGTCGCCGCTAATCAAAAGTTTATGATTACGAACATCAGCTAAATGTTCGAGCATTGTTTTTCTTTGTGGAAGGAAATTAACTGTGTAACCATTAACTTTTAATAATTCCGAAAGCTCATTAAAATATTTCCAGTTTTTCATTGGCCAACGAGAACCAGCTTTGGGTGATATAGCAATATCTCCAAATAAATCTGTATCTGAACTATTTGGAAGTATATAAGGCTCAGAGTTGAATTTGTATCCGAGTCCTGAAAAAACTAATTCCTGAAATGAAAATTTGTTCAGATATTTTAGTTCATCAGCATTCTTCTTACCAAATCTGCTAATCAAACTTAAATCAAACCAATTAGACGAACTATCTGTATATGTTAACTTTCCATCACTTAAATAGCAGCCATATAATTCTTTGTAAGTTACTTTATTTACAATTTCGGCTGACTCTAAATTGTCTTCAAGATTAATTACCAAGTCGTAATTTTCAAATTTTGTCTCACTTAGTTCATCATATATAAGAGTTCTTGAGATATATGGGTTATCTTTTAATAAAATTGAATTTTCCTTGCTAGTAATCCAATCAACAACATTATTTTTGAACAAATGCAGAATTGTAGTTGTTCTTACAACATCGCCTGCTGCACCGAGTTTTATAATTAGTATTTTCATAATTACGATTATTAAAGTGCTTTGTTTTTTTTATTTTAATATATACAAAATCAGTTTACAAAAAATTACTGAGGACAAAATGATTTACAAAAAATTTTTTTTATTACTTATTGCTTTTTATACAGCACAAGTTTATGGTCAATTTACAGTTGAAAAATTTATAAATAATTCTTATGAAAATGATATCGTTGCAATTAAAGAAACAATAAAAGATAAAAAAATAGAAGAGAAAGAAAATAAAGGGATGAGGTCTATTACATACTATGAATGGTTAAATCCTCATTCTATTAAAGTCGGATATCTTTTTGATAAGGAAGGAAAACAAAGAGGTAGAATGTTGCTTAATGGTAAAGAGAATGAAACAGAATCAAAAAAAGTATTTGATTTTTTAAAGAAGGAATTGGTGAAAATCTATGGTAGTGATTTTTCAGAAATGAGTATGTTCGGTGCTGTTTTACTTCAATGGAAAAATGTTAAAGATTATAAGGTAATGTTATCGAGAAAGGATGATAAAGCTGCTCTTTTTATAATGAAGGATTCAGGTGGCGAGAAGAAATAACAATAAAAATTGATTTTATAACAAAAACTTTAGCGGAAAGGGAGGGATTCTCCACAGGATGCTTTGCAGAACCCTCGGTACCCGTTAGTATTGAATAAAAATTATCAATCTAAAAAAGTTTGCGGAAAGGGAGGGATTCTCCGCAGGATGCTTCGCAGAAACTTCGGTACCTGATAATATTGGGAAGTAATCATAAGATAAAACTTTAGCGGAAAGGGAGGGATTCGAACCCTCGGTACCCGTTAAGGTACACACGCTCTCCAGGCGTGCCAGTTAAACCACTCCTGCACCTTTCCAAATCATATATAAAAATACCAAAAATTTCAGGTGCTAATATATTTCATCTTCAATAGTCATCAAAGTTTTAACAATTTCACACCATAAAAATTCTCTCTGTCATAAATTTAATCTTGAATTTCTCAGTAAGTTTTATTTAATTAGTGTTCAAATGAACACTATTTTATCAAATAAATTAGAGTCGTCAGAATACAGTTACAAGTACCTGCCGCCCAAAGAGTGGTTGCAGAGTGGAAAAATAAAACGAATTTTCCCTCCGATAAGACACGATACAAAAAAACTTGGATTCGACATCTACAACTTCGAATTGCTATTTGACGACCAAAAAACAAATGATTTAATCAGAACAGGTAAAACAATTGGATGTTTTTACATCGAATCACCGGGAATGCGTGCCTTACTGCGAAAGCTTGACTGTCATACATTTGAAATGCTAACTGCCGCAAGTTCAATCATTCGTCCCGGTGTTGCTGAAAGCGGGATGATGCAGGAATTTATTTTGCGTCATAAAGATCCTTCAAAAAGAAACTATTTCATTCCGCAACTTGGTGAGTTGCTTGCAGAAACCTACGGCGTTATGGTTTATCAGGAAGATGTTATAAAAGTTGCACATCATATTGCAGGACTTAGTCTTGAGGAAGCTGACCTGCTGAGACGTGCAATGAGTGGTAAAATGCGATCACACGAAGCAATGAAAAAATTGACGAAAAAGTTTTTCGACAGTTGCAAGTCTAATGGCTTAACTAATACGCAAGCACAAGAACTTTGGAGACAAATTGAATCCTTTGCAGGTTATTCATTTTGTAAAGCTCATAGTGCATCATTTGCTCTTTTATCATATCAGGTGGCGTTTCTTAAATCTCATTATCCTGCGGAATTTATGGCAAGTGTTTTAAGCAATGGAGGAGGTTTTTATTCCTCTGCAGTTTATATCTGGGAAGCAAAACGTATTGGCTTAAAGATTCTTTTACCTTCGATAAATCATAGTGATTACCAATACATTGGAACAGAAGATAAGATAAGAATCGGGCTTATGGCAATTAAAAATCTCTCCTACAATTCAGCTCAAACAATAATTTCAGAAAGAAAAAAGAATGGACTGTATAAATCGCTTGCTGATTTTTTAGTTAGAACAAAAATTGGTTTTGAAGAAACTTCACTCTTAATTAAATGCGGTGCGATGGGATGTTTTCAGAAAAGCCGACCAGAGTTACTTAGACTTCTGGATATTTATATTCATAAAAGAAAATTACTTGATGAAGGCTACAATGACCTTTTCATAAATGAATCTTTTCATCTTGAAAAAGAAGTTCAGATAAAACAAAATTTTTCAGCAGAAGAAATATGTAAAGCAGAGTTTGAAATTTTTGGATATATGGTTACAAGACATCCACTTTATTTTTTTGAATCCTTTGTTAACGATCTATCAGTTACAAAGGCAAATCAACTATACAATAAATCGGGTAAGTATGTTAAAATGATTGGCTGGTTTATGAGTTCAAAGCGAGTAAAAACAAGTAAAGGTGAAATTATGAAATTCCTTTCGCTGGAAGATTTAACAGGCACTTTTGAAGCAGTTATCTTTCCGGATGTTTACAGACAAGTTGCTGAACTTACTTTGTCAATGGGTCCTTATCTGATAGAAGGAATTGTAGATAAAAATGATACCAATAACGTTGTCGTCAAAAAATTAACGACATTATCGAATTTGATTGCTATAAGTCGGGCTGAGAAAGATGGAGTTGAAAACACTTATTTTGGCGACATCGAAAAAATTTCTGATGACGACTTTACAATTGCATCAACGCTCAATCAGGAAAAATTACGCACCGCTTATGCAGGTTAAATCTCTTTTGAATACTGATGGGGGTGGGGAGTTAAAGTTTAAGTTAAAGTTAAAGTTTTATTATTAATGAGATAAAAATTAATTCATTTCATATTTACAAATTGAGTAGGAAAGTCGAGATCAGCTTCTTTAACCATTTTAATAACCGCTTGTAAATCATCTATTTTCGGTCCTGTTACTCGAATTTGTTCATCTTGAATTTGTGCATTCACTTTAAGTTTAGAATCTTTAATCATTTTAACTATCAACTTAGCATTCTCTTTTGAAATGCCGGATTGAAGATTGATAATCTGTTTTAATCTTCCGTGTGCTGCTTGTTCGGGCTCATTGTATTTAAGTGCTTTGATTGATAAACCTCGTCGGATAAATTTTGATTGAAGAATATCAATACTTTGCTTTCTCGAATAGTCATCTTTTGTATTGATAGTTAAAAGTTTATCTTTTTTATTTAGTTCTATGGTAGTGTGTGAATCTTTAAGATCGTAACGTTGTGTTATTTCTTTTAATGCCTGATTGACGGCATTGTCAACTTCCTGAAAATCAATTTCAGAAACGATGTCAAATGAATGATTTTGAGCCATATAGATAAATTGTTAGTGAATAAATTTTTTTCAATTATTGTCGGGGCGAGAGGATTTGAACCTCCGGCCTCCTGGTCCCGAACCAGGCGCTCTAACCGGGCTGAGCCACGCCCCGAAAAAATCTATTAAATACAGTCCAAAAATAATCAGAACATTTATAAAAATGATTTAACTTTGCTTCAATAATTTACATCAATATTTCAATGAAAAATTTACTTATTTATTTTTTTATCATTATCCCTTTAATTCATCCTCAGTCTTTGACTGAAGAATTAAAGCTATTCTTTAAGAAAGATATTTTTGATACAACAATAGTTGCAATTCAAGTGGATAATCTTTCAAAAGGCAAGACTCTCTTTAAGAAAAACGAAAAACTTCTTTTGCATCCAGCATCTAATATGAAACTAATAACAACTGCAGCAAGCTTAATTTTTCTTGGTGAAGATTATCCTTTAACAACAAAACTTTTTTATCAAGGTGAAATTCTAAATGATACCTTATTCGGTAACTTGATTTTTGCGGGAGGTTGCGACCCTGATTTCTCGACAAATGATTTTTATCCTTTCTTAAATGAATTACGAAATTTGGGCATAAAACATATCAGAGGAAATCTTATTGGAGATATTTCATTCAAAGATAAGATGTATTGGGGAAAAGGTTGGATGTGGGATGATGACCCTTCGTCAGATGCTCCAAGACTTGCGGCTTTAAATCTTAATGATAATTGTGTTATGGTAAATGTCTTAAACGATAGATATTCTTTAGAACCGAAAACAAATTTTGTGGATATAATTCATATTACTGACTACGATTCGTTTTTAATTGATAGAAATTGGTTAGAGAATAAAAATGAAATAATAATCAAAGGAAAAACAAAATATCTGTCATCAAATCAAATAAACATTATAAATCCGGATTTATACTTTCTTACTGTATTTCGTGAAATACTCGATAGTAATGATATTAAAATTTCAGGCACTATTGAATTATCTGAATTGAGTACTAATAACTCAAAACTGATTTATCAATTTGAACGGAAAATAAAAGAGATCATTCCCAACGTGAATAAGAATAGCGACAATCTAAGTGCTGAGATGTTATTGTTCGCACTTGGAGAGAAATATTTTGGCAAACCCACAACTTCTCAAAAAGGAATTGATGTTATTAAATTTCTTCTTGATTCATTAAATCTTAAACATAAAAATTACAGAATTGTGGATGGTTCTGGTGTTTCTCACTATAATCTTGTTTCGGTTGAATTAATCATTAGATTATTAAAGTATATGTATAGACAGCCAAAAGAAATATTTGAAATGTTTTTAAATTCCTTACCAATCAGTGGAATTGATGGAACTCTCAAAAACAGGATGAAAAACGATTTAACATTTTCAAAAGTATTTGCAAAAACAGGTACACTCTCCGGAGTCAGTTGTCTTAGCGGGTATATGAAAAATAAAAATGATGAATTGATTGCTTTTTCAATTTTCATTCAGAACTTTACGAATTCGTCAAAAAAAGCACGTGACATTCAAGACGACATCTGTAGAATGATTTATCTTAACTAAAAAAGAAAATTTATGTCAAAATATTATAAAGAATTTTTAATTTCAGCCGATCCTTTTATTACTGATATAATTACTTCTGTTCTATGGAATCTTGATATTGATGGTATCAACGAAGAAGTTAATTGTATAAAAGTATTTTCAAGAAATTTAAATCTTACATCAAACGATTTTGAGAATGAACTAAATAAACTTATATCAAATAATCTCTTAAGAAGTTTTGAAATTCAGGAAAATACTTTTGTTGAAAAGAACTGGAACGAAGAATGGGAAAAGAGCAGGGAAGTAAATAAAATTTCTAATAAGATAGTTATTAAACCATCGTTCAAAGAATATCAGTCGAAGGATGATGAAATTGTTATTGTAATAGATCCTAAAATGTCATTCGGTACAGGTGAACATCAAACAACAAAAATTTGTATAAACTTCCTTGAAAAATATTTGCAACCATCTTCTTTAATTCTTGATGCTGGATCAGGAACTGCAATATTAAGTATTGTCTCTGCTAAACTCGGTGCTAAAAAAGTTATTGCTTTTGATATTGACGAATGGTCTTTATCAAATGGAATTGAAAATATTAAACTAAATCAAGTTGATGATGTAGTTGAAGTAAGATTGTGCGAACTTAAAGACATTCAAGAAAAAGAATTTGATGTTATAGTTGCAAATATTCAGAGAAATATTTTATTAGAACTTGCATTTGGATTTATAAAGAAGCTTAAACAAAATGGAGTTTTAATTCTCTCAGGATTACTTGAAGCAGACTATGAAATAATAAAAAATCATTATTCATCTTTTGGGATGAAAGAAATTGATTTTATTCAAAATGATGAATGGGTTGGAATCGTATTTCGTAAATAAAATAAATCTCATTGACGCAAAGTTGCGAAACTAAAATTGATAATTTCTTTGCGGCTTTGCGTCTCTGCGTGAAAACAAAATTTTTATTTCTGATAGATTATCTTTCCATCAAACACAGTCATTTCAACCTCAACATCTTTAATTCTTACCGGGTCAATCTCCAAAATATTTTCGCTTAGAACAACTAAGTCAGCGAGTTTACCAACTTCGATACTACCCTTAATATTTTCTTCGAATGATGCATAAGCTGAATTGATTGTATAACATCTTATAGCATCTTCAACAGAAATTTTTTGCTCTGGAATCCAGCCGTTGGGATTTTTCTCATCTAAAGTTCTTCTTGTAACTGCTGCATAAAGCCCGAGCATTGGATTCAAGGGAGCTACATACCAATCCGTACCAAAACAAATATTTGCACCCGCATCAAGAAACGATTTGAAAGGATAAGTATATTTAATTCTCTCTGGTCCGATTCTTTTTTCAGCCCAGACTCCATCATCAATACAATGAAAAGGTTGAACTGAAGCTATCACTCCAAGTTCAGTAAATCTTTTTATATCCTCAAATCTTACGTGTTGAGCGTGCTCAATTCTAAAACGCCTATCCCATTTTGGATTTTCTTTTACAATTTTTTCAAATAAATCGAGCATATATGCATTAGCTTTATCACCTATTGCGTGAACAGACAATTGTAAACCATTTCTATCAGCATCAAGAGCCCATTTTTCTAAAGAGCCGTCAGTAACAATGTCCATAGGTAAACCATAAGTTGTAGTGTCTTGATTATATTTCTCAAAAAACCAAGCAGTGCTTGAACCAAGAGAACCATCTGCAAAAGCTTTCAGAGAACCCATTCTAATTAAATCATCACCATAGCCAGCTTTAATTCCATTATCAACTAAATATTTATAATCAGAAATTGGCCAGCGTGTATATATTCTGCAAGTTAATATTCCCTCATCCTTAGCTTTTTGATATGCTTTTAACGCTGAAGCAAAAGTAATATCCTGAACACTTGTAATTCCAAGTTTTTTCGCTTCTTCTAAAGCAGCTTTTAATGCTTCATAATATTCTTCGTCGGTTGGAGAAGGAATAACATTAAAAACGAAATCCATAGCATTGTCTTTTAGTAACCCTGTTGGTTCTCCGGTTTTAGAATCTTTTACAATCAAACCTCCATCGGGATTAGGAGTATCTTTTGTAATTCCGGCCATCTTTAATGCAAGGGAATTTGCAACCCCCATATGACCATCTAATCTGCTGACAAAAACAGGTTGGTTTGGAACAACTTCATCTATCATTTCTTTGGTTGGGTAATCTTTAATCTCCCATTTTTCGTGATCCCAATAACCGCCAGTGATCCATCTACCCGGATTTTTTTCAGCATAATCCTTTAAGATTTGTTTGAATTCTGAAGTAGTGTTTGCAGGTCTTAAATCTATTCCAAGCAAATACAAACCACCATTAATGAAATGAACGTGATTATCTATAAAACCTGGCAGCATCAACTTCTTATTTAAGTCAATAACATTAGTTTGATTATCAATTAATCCTTGAACTTCTTTTGAACTTCCAACAAATACAATTTTATTCCCTTCAATTAAAACTGCTTCTACTATTGTATTTGCTTTATCAGAAGTGAATATTGTTCCGTTAATAAAAGCTGTTTTCATTTGCTGTGCCTCTGAAATAATGTTTATGATGATTAAAAGAAGTGTAAATAATAAGGTTTTCATTTTATATTCCTTGAATTATTGATTTTCTTCAAATTAAAGTTAAAAATTTTTTACCTAATTCTGAACTTCAAATATTTCTTTACGACACATCGTTTTTTTAATTTTGGCTATTATAATTCTTAATTAAAAAACTATGACATACGAACAAGATAAACCCACATCATATTGTGGAATATTTGGAATTTATGGACATCCAAATGCAGCTTTACAAACTTATTATGGTTTGCATGCTCTTCAGCATAGAGGTCAGGAAGCAACAGGTATTGTAAGCAGTGAATGCAACACAAGTGAGAAAAATAATTTTCATATACTTAAAGGTGATGGATTAGTAACAGAAGTTTTTGATGATATTGATAAATTTACTGATTTTTTAGTTGGTTCTGCTGCAATTGGACATAATAGATATTCAACTACTGGTTCTTCAAATTCAAGAAAGAACATTCAACCATTTATGGTTAATTACAGAATGGGAAATCTTGCAATTGCTCATAATGGTAACCTCACTAATGCCAGAGAACTAAGAGAAGAATTAGTAAAAGAAGGAGCAATTTTTCAGACAACGAGTGATACAGAAGTTATTTTACATTTGATTGCAAGAAGTAAATTAGAAAACCAAATTGATCAAGTAATAGAGGCTCTCAATAAAATCAGGGGAGCTTTCTGTGTGGTCATTTTAACTGATAATATGTTAATTGCTGCCAGAGATGGATATGGATTTAGACCTCTTTCAATGGGAAAATTAGACAACTCTTTTGTTTTTGCTTCTGAAACTTGTGCTTTTGATTTGATTTCGGCAAAATTTATCCGTGAAGTTAATCCAGGGGAGTTAATTGTTGTGGATAAAGATTCGATTGAATCGGGTAAAGAGAAATCCTATCGTCTTTTTTCTGAAAATGTTATTAAACATTGTGTTTTTGAATACATATATTTTTCAAGACCTGATAGCTTTATCTTTGGTCATAACGTTGATAAGATGAGAAGAAGATTAGGAAAAGAATTAGCCCGAAATCATCCTGTAAAAGATCCAGATGGAGATAGAGTTTATGTTATAAGTGTACCTGATAGCTCAAATACAACGGCTTTAGGGTATGCTACTGAATTAGAAAAACAAGGAATAAATGCTCGGGTTGAAATTGGTTTAATCAGAAGTCATTATATTGGTAGAACTTTTATTCAGCCAGGTCAAATGAACCGTGAAATTGGAGTTAAAATTAAATTTAATGTAGTAAAAGGAGTTATCGAAGGTCGAACAATAGTAGTTGTTGATGATTCAATTGTTAGAGGGACAACCTCAAAACAATTAATTCACTTATTAAAAGAAGCAAAACCCAAATCAATTCACCTTAGAATTTCATCTCCACCAATAACTCATCCTTGTTTTTATGGAATGGATTTTCCCAGTAAAGAAGAGCTGATTGCTCACAAATTAGATAAAAATATTGACCTTATTAAAAATTACCTTGAAGTTGATAGCCTTGAATATTTAACTATAGATGAAATGTTAAATGCTGTTTCTGAAGTTGGTAAAGAAAATCTTTGTACAGCGTGTTTTTCAGGAATTTATCCAACTAAAATTGATTCAAAATTTAAGAAAGAAATTTATGAAGTTTAATTTTTTGATTATTCTATTGTTCTTAGCATTAAATCAATCTTTCTTTGCTCAATCCACAATTTTTATTAAATATAAAGACTTTATTTCATCTGAACAGATTGAAAATAAAATTAATGAAAAACAATTCACTAACATCGCCTCCCGTAATTTGCTTTCATTACCTGAATACAAAATGAATTATTTGTCTAATGGTTTAGCAAAAAATATTGAGTCATTAAATAAAATTGTAAAAATTCAATTCAGAGAATCAATTGATGCTATAAATTTAATTCAATTACTCCAAACAGATTATGAAATCGAGTACGCTGAAGTTGCCAAAACGTATCAGATAAATAATTTACCAAACGATTCTCTTGTTTCTCAACAGTGGGCATTAGATAAAATAAAAGTTTTTGATGCGTGGAATATTACACAGGGAAATCCTGATATTAAATTAGCTGTAATTGATACCGGAGTTGATTATTTCCATACTGACTTAAAAAACAAGATTTACTACAATCAAGGTGAAATTGGTTCGGATCAACAAGGAAAAGATAAAAGATTTAATGGAATTGATGATGATGGGAATGGTTTTATTGATGACTATATGGGGTGGGATTTTACAGATCGCTTTGGATTCCCTTTCGATTCGAGTGCTGGTGATTATCTTGATTGGGATAACAATCCTTTTGATGATAATGGACACGGAACTTACATTGCCGGAATAGCAGCAGCACAAACAAACAATATTTCTGGTATTGCTGGGACAGCTCCCAACATAAAAATTCTAAACATTCGTGCCTTTGATCCTAACGGTTATGGTGAAGAAGATGATGTAGCTGCGGCAATTTTATATGCTGTTTTGATGAATGCACGAGTTATAAATATGAGTTTTGGTGATGATTCTTTCTCATTGGTTTTACGTGATGTAATTAGATTCGCTCATTCACAAAATATGGTTATGATTGCAAGCGCAGGTAATAAAGGAATATCAGCTCCACATTATCCATCAGGTTATTCTGAAGTTATTTGCGTAGGAAATTCTACTATCAATGATGTTGTTGCTCCTTCATCAAACTGGGGATCTACAATTGATTTAGTTGCTCCCGGAACAAACATTCTTACTACTGCAAAAAATAATAATTACGCTCCAATCAATGGCACATCAGCATCGGCTCCGTTTGTTAGTGCAACTGCTTGTTTAATATTGTCTCGTTCTAATTTTTCTAACGAAGAAGTAAAACAAATTTTAAAGTCAACTACTGATGATATTGGTGAATCCGGCTGGGATTTGAAAAGTGGAGCAGGGAGGTTGAACGTATTTAGAGCATTAAATGTTTTAGCTCCTTCTATTGTAAAATTTGATTTTCCCTTGATGGATTATTCTACATTTTCTGATACATTAAATGTTAAAGCGACGATTCTTTCAGCATATTTCCAGAGTTTTGATTTACAATTTGGAGTAGGTTTTAATCCAAATAGCTGGACTATGTTGATTGAAAATGGTTTGAACCAATTTGATAAAAGACAAATTTATTCTTTGAACCTAAAAAGCTTAAAAGATTCTACTTACACTCTCAGAATTATTGTAAAACAGAATAATGGAAGAACGCTTGAAGAGAGAGTTCACTTTCATATTAATCGTACACCTCCGGTTGCTGAATTAATTTCTGTTTTACCTTGTCTTTATGGAAACAAGAATACAATTTTAGCTTCTGTATATACTGATGAGCCATCAGTTGTAAGATTATACTTCAAACCTAAAAATAGTCCTGACAATAATTTCCGATTTGTAACATTGGATGGTTTCACGATAAATAATCAATTTGTAAAACAACTTCATTATGGATTTGTCCCTGTGAATTTATTAGCTCAAAATCAGGAATATGATGTTTATCTGGAAGCCGAAAATATGGTCGGATTAAAAACAATAATTAAAAATCAAAGCAATTTTTTTAATATAAATTTAGTTGAGCGATTTCAGTTATCAAGTTATAACTATATGGACTTTGAACTTCCGGCTGGGAATTTATATACTAATCCATTAAATATTCTTAGCTCTAATAATAATGAAATTATTTTAAGAGAATCTTTAAATCAAAAAGTATCTAAAATTTTTACATATAAGAACAATTCATTTGAATACAAAGATTCATTGTATGAGCGTATCGTAAAAGACCACGGTGATTTCAATAATAATGGGAAATTGGATTTGTTGACTTTATTTGTGCGAGACGGTTTTATTCTTGAACAAGATAATACCTTTTCTTCAAAATTTCCTCAAAAATTCAGTAAAACAGGCGGTGATTTTTGGCCAATAATGGCAAGAGATATAGACGCAGATGGCAGAACTGAAATTCTGGTCGTAAAAAATGATACAACTATAGGAGTTTGGGAAATTCCTAATAATCAAACTTTAACTCCAATTGAAAAAACAACAATTAGAAATTTTTCCTCAAAATGGATTGGTCAAAATAGAATTAATTCCCCCAATGCTATTATTCTCGATTCCAATGGTGATGGAGTTAGAGAATTATGGCTAATTGATGAAGACGGTGATTTATTCTCATTTGAAATTCGTGGTGATAATAATTTTGTGCCTTATAAAACTATCTCAACTGAATTTTTTGGTAATTCAGCGTTTTTAACAAATGGCGACTTTAACGGTGATGGAAAACAGGAAATAGCTGTTTTATTGCATTCAATAGAAAAATTTGATGTTGCACCGTATTATCGTTTAATTGTTTTCAATTTCTTTGAAAATAATATAAATGTTTTATTCGACTATCCATTTATTGATGCAGCTTATGAATTCAATAATGCTTTCCGCAAAGCTGAAAATGCAATTAGGTTCTCTGACTTGGATAATGATGGAAAACAAGAACTCGTTCTTTTTACATTTCCTTATGCTTATGTAATTAAATTTTACTTAGATGGTTCAAAATTTATCGCTTACTTTGAAAATGTTAACTCAAACTCAATTTTAATCTCTGATTTTAATAAAAATGATGTTAAAGAATTAGCACTTCCAAAATCAGATAAGATAAGATTTATTGAATTTCTAAATTCAGATAAATTTTCAATACCATATATAACCGAAGCTTATAGTATTGACTCCACAACTGTAAAGTTATCTTGGAATGGTCAATCTGAAAAATATTTAGTTTATAGAGGATTAACTTCTGATAATCTAACTCCATATAAGATATTGAATTTTAATACTTTAATTGATTCTGGATTAAATCAAAATACTAAATATTATTATTCAGTTCAGTCTATAGATGAATTTAATCCTGCGAGAAATTCAACAATTTCAGAGGTAAAAGAAGTTTTAGTTCAAAAAGAGACAAAAGTCGTTAAAGTTACTGCTAAAAATCCAAAAAACGTTGTTGTAACTTTTAACAATAAAATAAGAACCACAGTAGATAACTTACAAGCATTTAAAGTTATAAATTATGGTTATCCTAATTCCGTAACTCCTTTAAATTCATATAGTTATCTTATTTCATTTTCTTCTGATTTACCTTTAGGTAACAATCAACTTGTTATTAATTCAATTACGGATTTTTATTTTGCACCAATTAAATCAGATACTGTAAACTTTATTGTCTCTTTAGTTAATGAAGAAGAATTTCTTTATGTAAAAAATTTCAAATTGCTTGATCCATACAACATAAAAATTGAATTCAGCGAAAATCTTAATAGCAACTCGGCATTAAATAAGGAAAATTTTATTTTTCAACCAAATAATAGCATTAAATCTATTAACTTTGAATCTCAGACCAGAAATACATTACTTATCAATTTAACAGGGGGCAAACCAATTGGGTCTGTTGGGATTGAGTATGTTCTAAAGATGCAAAATATATTTTCTGATTCACTTAGCGGATTTAAAACACTAAAAGAAGGTGCTGGTAGTTATATTGTTTTTAATAAAAATCTATCTAACTTATCAGAATTGTATGTTTATCCTAATCCAGTTAGAGTAAATTCTGATAACTCAAATATTGTTTTTGCAAACCTCACAAAAAGAACAAAAATCCAAATATTAAATCTTAGTGGTAAGCTTATAAAAGAATTAGATACAATAAATGAGAGTGGGGGAGCAAAATACGATTTGAGAGATGAAAATGGAAGTAAAATTAATTCAGGTATTTATTTTTTCAGAATATCAAGTATTGATGATTCTGGTCAAGAAACTGAAACAAAAGAAGGTAAATTTGCGGTTATAAGATGATAATTAAAAAAGAAGAAATATTTAATACCTCGAATTTACTATCAATTATTCGACTAATTCTATCAGTTCCTTTATTTATCCTATTTAGGTATTGGAATCAACCTGGAATTAGAGAAGTTATTATTTTTCTTATAATTTTCGCTGCTATTACTGATATACTCGATGGTTACCTTGCAAGAAAATTAAATCAAATAACTGAATTTGGGAAAATAATTGACCCTTTGGCTGATAAAGTTGCTATGGCTTCCGTATTGGTTGGAATAATTATAAATGATTTATTACCATTTTATTACATAATTATAATTTTGTTTAAAGATTTTCTGATTTTACTCGGTGGTATATTCATAGCAAAAAAGACTGGGTTTGTTCTTCCATCAAATTTGATGGGTAAAATTACTGTTCTTGTAATTGGTTTTGTCATTTTATTGACTGTTATAGGGTTTTCAAAGAATAGTTTGATTTTTATATTATTTTATTATTTAAGCATAGTAATGATATTTGCATCATTTATTTTGTATCTAATTAGAGGTATCAATTTTTATAAGTCGAAAATATGAGTCTATTTAAAAATTTCAGTCTGGATAAAATCAAAAAAGGGTTAGAAAAAACAAAAGAAAAATTTGTTAATAAAATCAGCGAAACTCTAACCGGTAAAGCTAAAATTGACATTGAAACTTTAGAAAATCTGGAGGAAATTCTGATTTCTGCAGATATTGGTGCTGAAACTACTGAGGCAATAATTGATAATTTAAGTAAAGAATTAAAGAATGAATCTAATCGTACAACAGAAAATATTCTAAAATTATTAAAAACTAATTTGTCTAACATTCTAATTGATGGGAAATTTAATTTTTCAAATAACAATCCTTATGTTATTCTAATTATTGGAGTTAATGGTGTTGGTAAAACAACCAGTATAGGTAAAATTGCTAACAACTTTAAGAATTTAGGTAAAAAAGTTTTAATTGTGGCTGCTGATACTTTCAGAGCAGCAGCAAACGAACAACTTGAAATATGGTCTAAAAGAGCTGGGGTTGAGATTTTTCAGGGAAATAAAAAATCTGATCCAGCTTCTGTGGTATTTCAAGCTCTTGAATTATCTATTAAAGAAAATTATGATATTGTTTTGATTGATACTGCTGGACGATTGCATAATAAAATTAACCTTATGAGTGAATTAGGAAAAATTGAAAGAATCATTAATAAAGTATTGAACAAGAAACCAGATGAAACTCTGATAGTTATAGATGCTAATAACGGACAAAATGCTATTGTTCAAGTCCAGGAATTTTCAAAGATTCTTTCTATTTCCGGACTAATAATCACTAAACTAGATGGAACAGCAAAAGGTGGTATAATTTTTAATCTTTGTCAAAAGTTTAAAATTCCTGTAAAATTTGTAGGTGTTGGAGAAGGAATTGATGACTTGCAGGAATTTGATAAAATGGAATTTATTAACGCTCTATTTGAAAATAATAATCAATGAACGCTAATGTTTATTAAAAAACCACAACATAGAAAATTTGAATATATTCCTCGTTTTTATGTTCCAGAACACGATAAAGATGAAAGAAGAAAAAGAAAACTTGGTTTTAGGAATCATAGCAAATTTAAAAAAAGGGGAGTAAGTTCAATCATTGTTTGGCTAATTGGAATAATAATCATATTATGGTTTATAATAAAATATAATTAAAAGTTTACATAATATATATTATCAGACCTAATTACTTTATCTTTTCAATTTCATTTATGTAATTTTCTTTCCCAAATATCACGATTGAATCATTTTCACAAAATATATGATTAGCAATATCTTCGATAACTTCTATTTTTCTAATATTATTATCTAACAAAATCTCTTTTTTTATTAAAATTACTTCAAGATTATACTTTTTCCGAAAATCTAATGATATCAAATTTTTGTTAATAAAACTTTTAGGAACTTTTTTTTCTAAAATGTAATAATCATCAAAAACATTTATTTTTGAGCTGTCTTCAAGTTTTGAAAACTCCAAGGAGATGTTCCTTGACAAATTATTCTTAAAGTGCTCATCATTAATTACTTTTTGAATATCAGAATATGAAATAATTCCTAAAGGATATTCACTATTGGAATCAACTACCAAGATTTCATTATGACCATATCTATTCATTAACTTAAAAACATTTAAAAGAGAGTCATCATCTTTGACAAAATATCTAACAGGTATACTAATATCTTTTGCAACGAAAATGTTTTTGGTGAAATTAAAATCAGTTAAAACAGAATTAATATTATTTTCATTAATAAATCCGCTAACTTTATTCTTACTATCAACTATGAAAATCTGTTTATTTTTATCCTTAAGTAATTTCTTAACTACAATCTCTAAAGGTTCGTTTTCGTTAATAACTAAAATTTTTCTTAAAGAAAAATCTTTAATGCTAATTTTACTTAATATTAGCGAAATAGGATCTTTCTGATCTAAATCAAAATCTGATTCAATTTGAGTTAAATATATAGATTTCTTAAAGATAATATGCATAACTAAAGAACTTATAACAGTTGCCATCATTAAAGGTAAAATAAACGAATAATTTTGAGTCAATTCAAAAATCATTAAAATAGCAGTTATGGGAATTGAATGTATGCCAGCAAGAAACGCACCCATACTAATTAAAATAACAGATGCAACGTCAAGATTAATTCCAAAATAATTAAGGATTATATACTGGAAAATAAAACCAAACATTGCTCCAAGGAATAACGATGGAGCAAATAAACCACCAAAAGCACCTGAGTTATATACTATAGGCACTAAAACGAATTTTAATATAAACAGTACAATTACGGTAACTATTGTAAGTTCAATATTAAGTACTTTGTTTATTGAAAGATAACCAATACCAAAAATGTCAGGATAGAAAAAACCGCAAATACCGATTAAAATTCCAATAATTGACATTACAACAAGGACTGAAAAATTTTGATTATATATTTTACTAAAAAATTTTTTGGTAAATCCTAAATATTTATGAAATAGATAAGACATTAAACCTGACAATAAACCCAAAATTGCAAAAAGATATATATGTGAAAATTTAATTGTATCCTGAATATTAATTGTAAAAATCGGATTTTCCCCTAAGAAAGTTCTTGATACTATACTGGCAGATATTGAAGATATGATAAGTGATGAAAAAATAGTAGTATGAAAATCATTTAATAAAATTATTTCTAACGCAAAAAAAACTCCTGCTAAGGGAGTATTGAATATTGCAGATATTGCGGCTCCTGCTCCAGAGGCAGTAATTAACTTTTTCCTTTCATTGGAAAGGTTAAATAAAAACGAAAATTTGTTGGAAATTCCGCCACCGAGAAAAGCCGCAGGTGCTTCCGGACCCAAAGTCGAACCGGTACCCAAACTGACGGTGCTTGCTAAAAAATTAAGTAAAGTACTTTTAAGTGGAATTTCTTTTCTTATATTAAAATTGAATTTTATTATTTCAGTTATTCCCCTGCTATTCATTGAGTCAGGGAAATAATTTATTAAAATTCCCTGAATCATCATTCCGATTGTTGGTATTAAAATAATAATTATTGGACTGATTGAAGATTGAAAATTGTTATTCAGGTTTTGCAACAAGATGTTGAGAATTTCAACAAGATTGTGAAATAAAACTACTGCAAAACCTACAATAATGCCAATAAATGCAGAAAAAATTAGAAAAGACGTATAATCAGCAAATATATTTTTTCTGGAAAAATCTGCAAATAAAGATTTGATTTTAACTAACAAAGTTTTTCTTTAATATTTATAGAAACCTTCGCCGGTTTTTCGACCAAGCTTATTAGCAGCCACCATTTTTTTCAATAAAGGACAAGGTCTATATTTAGAATCGTTATATCCATTATACAGAACTTCCATTATCGAGAGACAAACATCCAAACCAATAAAATCAGCTAATGTTAAAGGTCCCATCGGATGATTCATTCCTAATTTCATAACTGTATCAATATCTTCTTTTGAGGCTACACCTTCCATAAGAGCAAAAATAGCTTCGTTTATCATTGGCATTAGAACCCTATTTGAAATAAATCCAGGATAATCAAAAACTTCGACTGGGGTTTTGTCAAGTTTAATAGCTAAATCTCTTATCGTATTAAAAGTTTCATCAGAAGTGGAATAACCTCTAATAATCTCAACTAATTTCATAACAGGAACTGGGTTCATAAAATGCATTCCGATGAAATTCTCAGGATTAACTGCTGTGGATAATTCTGTTATTGATATTGATGAAGTATTTGTAGCTATAATAGAATTATTTTTAGCTATATTTTTTAACTTATTAAATAAATTTAATTTAGCATCTTTATTCTCATAAATAGCTTCTATATATAATTCAACTTCAGAGGATAAATTTTCCGCTCCAATACATTTTGTTATATTATTTAGAGTGGATTCTTTTTTCTGAGCATCTATTAAATTTTTAGTAACCTGTCTATCTAAATTTTTAGTAATCGAACTTATGGCTTTTTGATAAAGTTCTTCATTAGACTCACAAAGAATCGTTTCATATCCATATAAAGCAAAAATATGAGCAATTCCATTTCCCATAGTTCCGCCACCAATGACCGCAACTTTTTTAATTTCCATATTTTACCTCTAATTTATTAAATATTTTTTACGATTAATGCAGAAGCTTCCCCACCTCCAATACAAAGAGAAGCGAGACCAAGTTCTGAATTTCTTCTTTTCATTTCATAAATCAAAGTTGTAAGAATTCTTGCTCCGCTGGCTCCAATAGGATGTCCTAATGCAATCGCCCCACCATTAACATTGACCTTTTCAATGTCAAGATTTAATAATTTATTTACAGCTAAGGAAACAACTGCAAAAGCTTCATTAATCTCAAATAAATCAATATCTGAAACTTTCAAACCAGCTTTATTTAAAACTTTTGAAATTGCATCAGCCGGAGCGGTAGTAAAATCAATTGGCAGTTTTGCTGCAGAACTCTGAGCAATTATTTCAACCAAAGGTTTCAATCCAAGTTCTTTTGCTTTTTCTTCACTCATTACCAATAATGCTGAAGCACCATCATTAATTTTTGAGGCGTTTGCAGCTGTTACTACTCCATTTTTATCGAATACAGGTTTTAATGTTGGAATTTTTTCAAAAATTACTTTTGAAGGTTCTTCATCTGTATCTATTATTTGTTCTTTACCTTTAGATTGAACTTTAATAGGTGTTATCTCATCTCTAAATTTTCCAGTTTCAATTGCTGAAATGGCTTTTTTATAGGAACTTATAGCAAAATTATCAACCTCTTCCCTGCTCATTGAAAAATCTTTTGCACACTTTTCTGCGCAATTTCCCATATGAATATTATTATAAACATCCCATAATCCGTCTAAAATCATCGAATCATAAATTTCGGAATGACCAAGTCTATATCCATTTCTTGCTTTCTTTAATAAATATGGAGCGTTGGTCATACTCTCCTGACCACCAGCAATTATAACTTCAGCATCTCCGGTTAATATTGCCTGATGAGCTAACATAACTGCTTTTAATCCACTGCCACACATTTTATTTATAGTCATACATTCAACTTTTTCAGGTAAGCCGGCAAATAAAGCTGATTGGCGAGCAGCGGCTTGCCCCAATCCTGCTGTTAAAACATTTCCCATTATTACTTCATCTATTTCCTGAGGATTGATTGAGGTTTCTTCTAAAAGTGATTTGATTACAAAAGAACCTAATTCGGTTGCTGAAAAATTACTTAATACTCCATTAAAAGAACCAATAGCTGTTCTTTTAGCTGAGACAATTACAACTTTTTTCATTTTAAATCCTTTAAAATTTTAGTGAACTAAATTAAAGATAGAAAACGAAAAGTCCACTATCAAATTAGAGAAGATAATTTAGAAATTAAGTTGACGCTTATAATATTGGGATTAATATTTCTATCTAATTTATAATTTAAATCGTCTAAAAATTGAACGATATTAGTTAAATTCAGGTCAGAGTATTTTTGAGAGAATTTTTTTATTGTTTGGTCAAACTGAATCAAGGGTATTTCAAATTTACCATATCTGAATTTATTAAAATATGAAAACCAAAGGATAATTAACGTAATTATTAGTTTGAAGTAAACTTTATCTGTTATTACCTCTTCCATTTCATCTAAAGCCGAATGAAATTTTTTGCCAAAAGAGTATCTCAATATTTTAATAACTTTTTCTATCAATGAGTCAAAATCATAATCAAGATATTGCATTGCAGTCCTAACTGAGCCTGATGATATCTTTGAAATCTTAGAAGCAATTTCTACATCAATATTAAAAAATTTGATCAAGATTTCTTCGACTTCCTCATCTTTAAGACTTTCAAAAGTTATGTTCCAGCAACGTGATAATATCGTTTCTTTTAATAGTTCAGGATACGGAGTGCAAAGAATAAAAATTATATTATCAGGTGGTTCTTCGAGATTTTTAAGCAAAGCATCCTGAGCTTCTGCTCTCATTAAATGGGCATTTGATAAAACAATTATCCGTTTATAATTTCCTTCGTAAGAAAAAGAGATAAAGGTAGAAATTTCTCTTATACTGTTTATTCTGATATTGTTTGCATTTGGAATTTCAATCGAATAGTAAGGATTTATTACTTTCTTCTGAAGTTCTGATTGAATTAAAGCTATTTCGTCTGGTTTTAGTTTATCGTAAGGTGAATCGTTATCTCGTTCATTTTTACCACGTGGAAGTGCGCAAATGTATTTTATATATGGTTCATTTAAGTTACCGATTGAGTTAATAATTGTATCTTTATTGATTAAATCGGGGCTTTGTAACACTAATAATTTTGCAAACTGAATTGCTGTGAATTCCTTACCGACACCTTCATTCCCAGAGAAAAGTATAGCGTGTGGTATTCTTTTAGAATCAATTATTCTCTGCAAAATAGTTTTAACTTTTTGCTGACCAATTATTTCATCAAATGGATTGTTCATAAAAAAATAGGCACTTGAAGTGCCTAATCTTTATTCATCTTCGTTATAAAAGAAATCTTCATCGGTAGGATAATCGGGCCATATATCTTCAATAGACTCATAAGGTTCATCTGAATCTTCCAGCTCTTTTAAGTTTTCTATGAGTTCATAAGGAGCTCCGATTCTTTCAGCATATTCAATCAATTCTTCTTTTGTTGCAGGCCAAGGAGCATCATCAAGGTAAGAAGCCAATTCAACAGTCCAAATCATATATTAGTTTCCTCCCAATTTATTTTTCATTTTCTCAGTTAAATAAGTTTTAGAATGCTCTAAGAAATAGTCTGCAGGATTTTGAGGAATTCCATTTAAGTGAACTTCGTAATGCAAATGAGGACCCGATGATAAACCAGTATTTCCACTTAAAGCAATTTTATCACCTCGTTTAACACTTTGCCCTTCATTTACCAAAGTTCTTGAAAGATGCCCGTAAACAGTTTTATAACCAAATCCGTGCTCTATTTCTATTGTAATACCAAGTCCGGCTTTACTTCCGACATAAGTTACTTTACCAGCGCCCGGAGCATAAACTGGTGTTCCTGGATCATTTAAAATATCTATTCCTTCGTGCATTCTTCTGATTTTAAGAATTGGATGAACTCTCATACCAAAGCCATCTATTGAAAATTCTCCGACTGTTGGAATAAGAACCGGAACAGATTCAAAAAATTTCTCATTTTCGGCAATTAATTTTTCGAGATTTTTATAATCAATTTTTTCAAATTCAAATCTATTCACTACTGATTCGATAGCATTAAATGATTCTTTAACATCGGTGCTTAAGTTTAAGTTTCTAAGTAATTCACTAGACAATATACTACCACCTTTTCCAAGTATTCTTTCTTTTTCTTCAAGAGGCTGTAAATTCACGGTAGTTCTAAGTTTATTACTCAAGTATCCTAACTCATTCAATTCAGTTAAAAGAGATGAATATTTTTCATCTAATTTTTTTAATTCTGCTTTCAAAGTTTCATTTTCCAACAATAATTTTTCTTTGTCTTCACTCTGGAATAAAGGCTGTGTAAAATAATAGACTAAAAATATTAAAGATGAAAGCAGAATAGTTAAGAAAATAACAGAAAATGTAGTTTTCTTGTTAAAATTCTTGATTTCGACAAACTCTAATTTTTTCTCTGAAAAGTAAAAAAATTTTTTCATAACAGGACGCAACTTATAAAAACTTGTGACTTAAATCAAATGATTTTTATGGTCATAAAATTATCTCATTTTGAAAATAATTATATGAGACTTCTGAATAATTCAAAGTAACTGTTACACTGAGCGAAGTCAAGGTGTGTCACACTGAGCTTGTCGAAGTGTAATTTGCTTCGAAATTGTCAGTCTTCGACAGGCTTAGACTGACAAACGAACAATATTTCAGAAGTCTCTAGATGAAAACAACAGATTATTTATTAAAACCTAATCTTTTAAGTAAAGCATCTACTTTTGGTTCTCTTCCTCTAAATTTTTTATATAATTCCATTGGCTCTTCACTACCACTTTTTTCGAGAATATTTTCTCTAAAAGATTTTGCGACATTTTTGTTGAACAAATCTGTTTCAAGAAATGCTTCAAAAGCATCTGCATCAAGAACTGCTGCCCAGCTATAACCATAATAACCTGCGGAATATCCATCACCACCAAAGATGTGATTAAAATTAGTGCTCTGATATCTTGAAGCTATTTCATCAATCAGACCAATCCGATCTAGGCTGGCTTTCTCAAATTCATTAACTCCAATTGAAGGATTTTGAGTTTGCAGATGCCAATCCATATCCAAAAAGGAAGCTGCAAGGTATTCTGTTTGTTGAAATCCATTATTGAAAAATTTTGAATTATTGATTTTCTCAATTAAATAATCAGGTATTGGTTCATTAGTTTGATAATGCAAAGCATACATTTTAAGAAAGTCAGGATGACTTGCCCAATTTTCCATAATTTGAGAAGGCAATTCTACAAAATCAACAGATGAGCGTTTAGAACCTGGATAAATAGACCTTGCGAACAAACCATTGAGTGCGTGGCCAAATTCGTGAAATAAAGTATTAACGTCCTCAAAACTTAATAGAGCTGGTTTATCTGCGGTTGGTTTCGTAAAATTCCCTACATTTGTTACTAATGGATAAATCATTTCTCCATCCATATTAGATTGACCACGAAAATAACTCATCCACGCACCAGCTCTTTTTCCACCACGAGGATAATAATCTGTATATAAAATTCCAATAAAAGAACCATCTGCTTCCTGAACCTCATAGACTTCTACATCGTTATCATAAACTTCAATGTCGTTTCTTTTAATGAATTTAATATCGAACAATCTGGTTGCTAAATCAAATGCTCCTTGACGTATTTTTTCTTTTTCAATTTTTCTGCGTAATACCACCAGTCCCAAGCTGCTAATTTAAAGTTGCCTTTTTCTTCATCAATTATTTCTTGCATTTCTTTTACTTCTTGTTTGGCTTGTTTTAGTGCAGGAACCCAAAGCTGATTTAGAAATTTAATTACATTATCTGGATTTTTTGCCATATTCTTTTCAAGTTTATAGTGGGCATAGGTCTCATAACCTAACAGCTTTGCTTTTTCAATTCTTAATTCAATTATTTTTTTAATTATTTCTTTATTATCGAATTCGTTATTGTTATTACCACGATTTATGTAAGCTTTATAAACTATTTCTCTAAGATTTCTTTTTTGAGAGTATTGAAGAAACGGAGTCCAACTTGGTCTTTGAAGATTGAAAGCCCACTTCCCTTTCAAGCCACTTGCTTCAGCTAATTCTGAGGCTGCTTTAATTACCGATTCTGGTAAGCCGATTAAATCTTCTTCCTTCTCAATTACTAAAGCAATAGCATTTGTCTCTTTTCTTAGATTTTCACCGAATTTTAGTTGCAGACTGCTCAGTTGTTGATTTATTTCTCTGAGACGATTTTTCTTATCTTCACTTAAACCAATGCCTGCTCTAGTGAAATCTTTATAATACTCTTCAAGAAGTTTATTTTCTTCAGCATTTAGATTAAGACTATTTTTTCTATCATAGACAGCCTTTATCTTCTCATATAATTTTTCATTTAGATAAATATCATTATTCAATTTTGAAAGTTCTGGTGTAATTTTTTCAGCAACTTTCTGAATAACTTCATTTGAATTAGCACTGCTCAAGTTAAAAAATACTCTTGAAACTTTTGATAAAAGTTTACCACTTCTTTCTAAAGCACCAATTGTATTATTAAAATTTGGTGTTTCATTATTATTGAGAATTTGTTCAAGTTCTGCTCTTTGTTGTTTTATAGCTTCTTCAAATGCAGGTAGAAAGTGTTCATTTTTAATTTTACTAAAAGGCGGAGTTTCAAATGGAGTATTCCATTGTTCAAAAAAAGGATTTGATTGTGAAAACATATAGTTATTAGAACCTATAATTATTATTGATAAAACGATTAAGAGATATTTTAAGTTTTTCATTTTATTCCTCAATTATTTTTATTACTTCTTACCAAATTCGGGTTCAACTTTAATAAGTTTAGCCATTATAAAACCTGGAATAGTAGCGATACAAACCCAGATAAAGAAATTCTGATAACCAATCAATTCCTGTAACCAACCGCTCCACATTCCGGGCAACATCATACCAAGAGCCATAAATCCAGTTGCAATGGCGTAATGAGAAGTTTTGTAAGCACCATCAGAAATGTAAATCATATAAAGCATATATGCAGTAAAACCAAAACCATATCCAAGTTGTTCGAAAGCAACAATAAAACCAACTATCCAAAGTTCTGAAGGTTGCGCAAATGATAGATAAACATAACCGAGATTGGGCAGGTTAATAGAAAAGACCATTGGCCAAAGCCAATATTTGAGACCATTTTTAGAAATTAAAATTCCTCCTAAAATTCCACCTAAAGTTAAAGCAGCTATTCCTATTGTTCCATATATAAGTCCCAATTCAGAAGTGGTAAGACCTATTCCTGCCTCTGCCCTCGAATCTAATAAGAATGGAGCTGCAATTTTAACTAATTGAGACTCTGCTAATCTATACAATAAAATAAAACCTAATATTACTCCAATATTTTTTCGTTTAAAGAATGCAGCAAAAGTTTTCACGAATTCTGAAAGTATTGAACTTGAATCATCTTTTTTAGCAGGAACATCATTTTTAGGATAAGGCAAAATAAATTTGTGATAGATAAAAAATAAGCCGAATAAACCAGCAAGTATAAAAAATGTAATTGACCAAGCTAAAGGAATATTACCAGTTGAGGTTTCAAGAAATCCGGCAAGAATAACTAAAAGTCCTTGACCAGTAATCATTGACAGACGATAGAAAGTACTTCTTATTCCGACAAAAAAGGATTGTTCACCTGTTGTCAAGCCAAGCATATAAAAACCATCTGCTGCGATATCGTGTGTAGCGGAACTAAATGCTAACAACCATAAAAATGCAAGCGAATATTGAAAGAAATTTGAGATAGGAATTGTTAATGCAACACCTGCTAAACCGCCTCCAATAAGTATTTGCATAAAAATTATCCAGTTACGTTTTTTACCAATCAAATCTACAAATGGACTCCAAAGCGGTTTAATTACCCAAGGCAGATACAACCAACTTGTATAGAGTGCAATATCTGTATTTGATATTCCCAATCGTTTATACATTATGACTGACACAGTCATTACAATAACATAGGGAATGCCTTGAGCATAATACAAAGTTGGTATCCAAAACCAAGGATTTCTTTTTTTAGTCTCTGGGCTTACATTATTGACAGAATTTTCATTAGCCATTAATTACCTGTTTATTTAAAGATTGAATTATGAATTTTCAAACAAAGATTTTGCCATAAGAACTGCACCGAATTCGGGTGAGTTTTCTGCTTCTTTAATTACAACATCGTCAAATTGTTGAACTATTTTCTCTTTAACCAAATAAGAATAAAAATTATCTTTTGTCAATAGACTTCCAATGAAAGATAATTGAAGAATTTTTTCATTAAGTTTTTGTTTCATTGATCGAATATGAAGTATAATTTCCTCAGCTTCAGATTCAATTATACTTACTGAAATTTTATCGCCTTTCTCAGCAGCATCAATTACTAATGGAGCAACTGAAGCTATATCAAAATTATTCCGATAAATTTCCGTAATAAGACTTTCAGGCGATTGGATATTAAATTTTTCTTTTAATAATTCAGAAATTAAAGTTTTATTCCCTCGTCCATCAAATTCTTTTGCAGCAGCGTTCAAGCCTCTTTGACCAAGTCTGAATCCACTTCCTTCATCACCGATAAATCTACCAAATCCTCCAACTCTATGAATATTACCTAATCTATCTTTGCCAAACATAATTGAACCAGTTCCTGCAATTAAAATACTTCCCGGCTTACCGGAAAACGCACCTTCAAGTGCAATTCTTGCATCGCTTTCTACACGAAAATTTTTAAGATTTATTTGTTGACTCTCGGCTAAGTTTTGAATTGTAATTTCAAGAGATTCAGCGTCACTTCTTCTGCCTCCACCAGTGGTACCAAGCACTATTGCAGATACATCATCAAAATTAAGATTATTTTTTTGAAGACATTCGACTATTAAATTTATGATAGTTTCTGCAACCTTATCATTACCCAGCATTAAGAAATTTGATGGACCGCCGGTTGTTTCATAAATTATTTTGAGATTATCATCTGCTAAGATGCATTTTGTTTTTGTTCCGCCGCCGTCTAATCCAATAAAGTATTTCATATAATTATTATTTTATACGAACAAAAATAACAAAATAAACTTTTGCTTTTAAGGATTTATTTTAATTATTTGAGTTTAGCGCTTTCATTAGAAAAGGAATAAAGACTTTTTTGATTTATTGATTTTTATTTTCGCCTGACCTAAATTATTCCACCATCAATGGTGAGGCAATGTTTAGCTTTTGAGGGCTTAATAATTCTATTTTGATAATGTCTTGTTTTCAAGTTTGATTTATTATTACATACCTTTGAAGTTCTGGTTTTTTGTGGTTATTATTTCTCAGTGGCTCTCTGTGTCTTCTCGGTGGAACTCTGTGAAAGAAATATTACACAGAGAACCGCAGAGAGAAATCGCAAGAGAGCCACAGAGTTACACAAATAAAGTTATTGTGGACAAATGAGGATTCAAAGCTCAAATAATCAATTTTTTTTATTGACAAATAGATACAATAATCTTATATTCACAGCGTGAAAATAAAATTATTACATATTATAGTTGTTTTATTCACTTTCACCTCTCTTTTTGCGGGTGCATTTATTCAATTCTTCAACGCTAAAAGTGAAGGTGATGATATTCGTTTAGAATGGAGAACCGCCGAAGAATCCAATCTCAAAATGTTTGTAATTGAAAGAAAAACCCATAACAATGGCTTTATTGAAATTGGATTTGTTAATCCTAAAGGTTCTAATTCTTCCTATGTTTTTATTGACCAGAATGTCTATAAAACAACTGATTTAATTTTTACCTATCGTTTAAAGATTGTTGAAAATAACAATCAATTCTCCTATTCCAATGAAATTTCTGTATCTCATAGCGTTTCAGGTGTTAAAAGAACCTGGGGTAGTATCAAAGCTATGTTTAGATAATCTTCTCCAAAGTTTTGCTTTATCCAAAAATTCAATTAAAATATAAATCGCCATCTCTTTACATCTACTTTCTATTTATAATTTTTTCTGTAATTCTTTTTAACTATTCTTGCACTCCCACTAAAAGAATTGAAAAAGTTGATAAAAAATACTTTTTTGGCAAAAATGAAAATGTGAGAGTATTATTAACTGAATCAGTCAAAAATAAGATCAGACTAAAAAATGTTTCAAAAATTTTAGACAGTTTTGGTAAAACAATTCCAATTAAATCAAATTCAGATGCTCAGTTTTCTTTCACAAGTATTGGCATAAAATGTATAGTTGATGGTAATGAATTCTTTTCAGAAGAATTCACAGTCTTTCCTAAAAATTTATTTAACATTTCTTTTAATGATAAAGAGTATAGGGGCTATTTTAAGATAACAGCCAATTCCTCTTCATTTAATCTTGTTAATTACGTTGATATTGAGAATTATTCAAAAGGAGTTATCTTAAAGGAAATGCCACTTGGTAAGGGAGAAGAAAATTTTGAAGCAATAAAAGCTTTTTCTATTCTTGTTAGAACATACGCAATGAAAAAAAAACTTGAGTCGAAAGAATTATTTGATTTGTATTCAGATACTCGAGATCAAATTTATGGTGGAGTAGGCGGCGAAAGTGAAATTACAAATAATTTAGTTGACAAAACCAGGGGTCAATTTCTTTTTTATAACAAAGATATTGTTTCCTGCTTTTATCATTCAACCTGCGGTGGTTACACCGAAAATGTTGAGAATGTATTTAAATCAGAACCTCTGCCCTATTTGGTTTCTATAAAAGATAATAATCCATCAAATTGCAATATTTCTCCGAGGTTTAATTGGAGTGAACAATTTAGTAAAGATTTAATAATCAGACGACTTGTTGAAGCTAATTATATTGCAGACAAAAATTCTAAATTAAATAGTATTGAAATAGTAAGTCGTTTTAAGTCAGGCAGAGTTAATGAAATGAAAATCACACTTATTGAGAATAAAAAAATTAAAGGAGTATCTTTATTTAGTAATAACATCAGATTTGTTTTGAAAAATGCTAAAGGAAATATTCTTCCAAGTACAAATTTTGAAATCACTCAGACATCTGAAAATATTAAATTTAATGGAAAAGGATTTGGTCACGGAGTTGGATTATGTCAATGGGGTTCGATTAAACTTTCCAGAGATGGCAAAAACTTTAAAGAAATATTAAACTTCTATTTTCCAAAAACTGAAATAAAAAAATTATATGATTGACTCACAAGCACAAATTTATCTGGCTTCAAAATCACCAAGAAGAAGAAAATTACTGAAACAACTTAATCTAAAGTTTAAGTCTTTTTCTGTTAATCTTGATGAAGTATTCAATAAAAAACAATCCCCGCTTCAAAACGTATTGAGAATATGCAAAGAAAAAATGCAGCTTGCTAAAAAGAGAGTTGAAAGCGGGATTTTAATAACCTGTGATACCATTGTTGTAATAAAAAATGAAATACTCGGAAAGCCAGTAAATAAACAAGATGCTTATCTTCTGTTAAAAAAATTAAGCGGAAAAACTCATATAGTAATTACAGCTTATTGTATCTTTAATTCAAAATCAAAAAAACTTATCACCAATTACGAAAAAACAAAAGTAACTTTCAGAAAATTAAATGATAAAGAAATTTGGGACTATATAAATACCGGCAGTCCGATGGATAAAGCAGGTGCTTATGGTATTCAGGATGATTTCGGAGCAGTGTTTGTTAGCAAAATTGAAGGATGTTATTATAACGTTGTGGGTCTCCCGATTTCAAAATTTTATCAGGATTTATTAAGGATAATTAAATAGTGGAATTCCTTAAGAAAAAATTTTTATTAATAATACTTTTTGCAGGAATCTTATACTTATCTTTTTCAGTATATACAGATTTTGAACAACTTATTTCTTCTTTCAGGAATTTTAATTTTTTACTATTACCATTGATTTTATTTCTTTCTTTACTCAATTACTTTGTAAGATTTTTTAAATGGAATTATTATTTAAAATTAATAGACGTCAAATTAGTTTTAAGAGACTCAGTAATTATTTTTTTAAGTGGATTTCTGATGAGTATTACTCCCGGAAAATTAGGAGAACTGTTCAAATCCTACCTGATAAAAAGAATAAATGGTACTCCAATTTCGAAGACTGCACCAGTAGTGTTTACCGAAAGGATTACAGATTTCTTGTCTTTAGCTTTTTTAGCTTTGATTGGTTCATTTCTTTTTGATTATGGATTATTGGTTTCACTTTTAATGACAATTTTTCTGTTATTTATAATAATTCTTATTACGAATAAGAAAATCTTCAAATTATTCTTGAAGTTTATCTCCGGAATTTCTTTTTTGAGACAGAAAATTTCTAAATTCAATCAACTTTTTGAATCAACAGAATTATTGCTTAGAATTAAACCTCTATCATTTGCAATAATTATTAGTATTGTCTCTTGGGGTTTCGAATGTTTGGGATATTATTTAGTCGTAACAAATTTTTCTGAAGAAATTACTCTTTTATGGGCTGTTTTTAGTTATAGTTTCAGTACTATTGTTGGAGCAATATCAATGCTGCCGGGAGGACTTGGAATTACAGAAGGTTCTTTTTTAGTAATGCTAAATAATTTGGGCTTGAAACTAGGTGATTCTACTGCGATAACATTTATAACTCGGTTATCCACGTTATGGTTTGCAGTCTTTATTGGAATGATATCTTTTATGATTTACAGTTATAAATTTGGAAAGATTGACATTAAGGTTGAGAATTCATTGGAATAATTGTATTTTTTATTTCAATAATTATTAAATAAACCAAATTAACTCGCTGTATTATCTTGATTTTCACCAACTTCATTGGTATTTTTTGCGTGAAAAAAAAAGGAGTTAATATGTCTTACGATAATAATAGTGGAAAAAGTTTTTTAGTTGGTTTATTAGCAGGCGGTGCAATAGGTGCACTAATTGCATTATTATTTGCTCCCAAAAGCGGCAAAGAGTTAAGAGCTGATATTAAACATAAGGGCGAAGAATATTTAGATGAAGCTGAAAAGTATATTTCTGAAGCAAGAGAAAAAGCCAAAGAATTGATTAACGAAGGAAAGAAAAGATCTGAAAAGATTATCTCTGAAGCCAAATCCAAATCTCAGGAAATAATTAAAGATGCTGAGAAAATTATCAATGAAGCTAAAGAAAAAACCGGTGAAGTTATTGCTGGTACAAAAGAAAAGATTGAAACAGAAACTGGTAGAATTTCCTCAGCTTTCAAAGCTGGAGTAGAAGCTTATAAAGAGTCTAAAAGTCAATCATAATGGAATTAGTTAATCAAGTTCTTTTTGCATTGTTATTATTATCAGCTGCTATGCTATGCATAGCACTGATAATATATGTAAAAAGAATAGTAAAGTCAGTTGAAGAATTAAATTCAGAAATTAAAAACTTAAATTCATCACTTAATCCTCTCATTCAATCCACCGTTGATCTTGCAAAAAATCTTAATGACTTTAGTGTTGAAGTAAAAGAACAGATGAAGATAACAAAAAAAATAATTGAAGATGTAA
>Ga0101944_10002302_pt1 | contig 31672 bp, 27 predicted proteins | sample DewCreD2012metaG_FD_75245 | JGI IMG/M metagenome (GOLD analysis project Ga0101944, IMG submission 75245) | Hot spring sediment bacterial and archeal communities from British Columbia, Canada, to study Microbial Dark Matter (Phase II) - Dewar... ... | reverse complement strand
GGGGGGGGGGGGGGGGGGGGGGGGGGTGGGGGGGGGGGGGGGGGGGGGGGGGGGGTGGGGGGGGGGGGGGGGGCGTGGCGGTGCGGATGGCTTCGGGGGGGGCAAGGGTGGGGATAGGTTCCTGTCCGGCTGAGGTGGCGGCCTGGGCAATCGCGGCGTCTTGGGGGGAGGGCGTCAGGGTGGGGGACTGCGCGGCCCCAGAGACCTTGCCCCCCTGCGCCAGGTCCGAGGCCAGCACCGACAGCGCCCGCGCCTCGCCGGGCGGGGCGTTGGCGGCGATCATGCGCTGGGCCTGGGCCGCCAGCACATGCACCGGATCGGCCTCACGGTCAATCAGGCGCAGGCGCTCGCGCGCCCGGCCCAAATCGCCCTCGGACTGATACGCCAGAGCGATGATCACGCGGTAGGCTTCTTTATATGGCTCGGCCAGCGAGGCAGGCTCGGTATCAACATACTCCACCGGGCTGATCAACCAGGCATAGATCAACCCTACCGCCAGGCCAAGCACCAGGCCGGTGAGCAGATAAAGGTTGCCGCGATTTTCGCGGTTCATGGCTGCGCTCCGGGGGTGGCCGCCGCGTGCAGAGCCTGCATCAACTGCCCCATCACTTCCAGGTCTTCGGCGGCATAACCGATCTGCTGGGCGGTCAGAATCGCTTCCGAGACCATTTGTTGGGCAGGCCGACTGCCCAACAAGGCCAGGCGTCTCTCGGCAGCCGGCAGGTCGTGGTCACTGGCGTAGATTTCTGCCACCATTAAAACGTAATCTGCCTTGTAATCGGCGCGCAGGCTGTGCGGAGCAGTATCTACATATTGAACCGGGTTCAGCACCCAGCCGTACGTCATGCCTCCGGCTGCGCCAATGGCGATCATAATCAAAAACCAGATGAGACGTTTGCTGCGCATCAGGGCCTGTGCTCCATCATAGGGATTTTAATCCCGTGCCGGCGGGCGGCGGCCAACGCCTCTGGGTAGCCAGCGTCGGCGTGGCGCACGATGCCCATGCCGGGGTCGGTGGTCAGCACGCGTTCCAGGCGGCGGGCGGCGGCAGGCGTACCGTCGGCCACGATGACCATCCCGGCGTGCTGGCTGAAGCCAATTCCCACCCCGCCGCCGTGATGGAACGAAACCCAGGTAGCCCCCCCGGCGGTGTTAATCAGGGCGTTTAAGATGGGCCAATCGCTGATGGCATCGCTGCCGTCGCGCATTCCTTCCGTCTCGCGGTTGGGCGAAGCCACCGAACCGGCGTCGAGGTGATCGCGCCCGATGACGATGGGGGCTTTGAGGATGCCCTGGGCCACCATCTCGTTGAACTTCAGGCCGGCCCGGGCGCGCTCGCCGTAGCCCAACCAGCAGATACGCGCCGGCAGTCCCTGGAAGGGAATTTTCTCGCGCGCCATCTTCAGCCAGCGCCGCAGGTGTTCATCCTGAGGGAACAATTCCATCACGGCTTCATCAGTACGGTAAATATCTTCGGGGTCGCCGGAGAGCGCTACCCAGCGGAACGGCCCTTTGCCCTCACAGAACAGCGGACGAATGTACGCCGGTACAAAACCGGGGAAGGCAAAGGCATCCTGCACGCCAGCTTCGTAGGCGCGCTGGCGCAGGTTGTTGCCATAGTCAAAGACTTCGGCCCCGCGCTTCTGGAACGTCAGCATGGCCTGGACGTGTTGAGCCATTGAACGGTAAGAGCGGCGGGCGTATTCCGCCGGGTCGGCACGGCGCAGAGCTTCGGCCTCGCTTACGCTCAGGCCGACGGGGATATACATTAGCACGTCATGGGCCGGGGTCTGGTCGGTGACGACATCTGGGGTGACGCCGCGCACAGCCAGTTCAGAATAGACCTCTGCGGCGTTGCCGATCAGCCCAATGGAACGCGGCTTTTGGGCGCGCAGGGCTTCTTCGGCCAGGGTCATGGCTTCTTCGAGGGTATCCACGACCACGTCAATATACCCGATTTCCAGCCGCCGCCGGGCGCGATCGGGGTCCACTTCGACAATCAGCCCCACGCCCTCGTTCATGGTGATCGCCAGCGGCTGCGCCCCACCCATGCCCCCCAGGCCGGCTGTCAGCGTCAACTTGCCCTTCAACGAATTCCAGCCGCGCTGGCGCGCCAGCGCCCCCAGGGTTTCATACGTTCCCTGCAAAATGCCCTGCGTGCCGATGTAAATCCACGATCCGGCGGTCATCTGCCCAAACATAATGAGGCCCTTTTGCGCCAGTTCGTCAAAATATTCCTGGGTGGCCCAGTGAGGAACCAGGTTCGAATTGGCAATCAGCACCCGGGGCGCGTCAGCGTGACTTTTGAAGATGGCGACGGGTTTGCCCGACTGCACCAGCAAGGTTTCGTCATCTTCCAGGTCGCGCAGGGATGCCAGGATGGCATCAAAGGCTTCCCAACTGCGGGCCGCCTGTCCCCGCCCACCATAAACCACCAGGTCTTGAGGGCGCTCAGCCACTTCAGGGTCCAGATTATTTTGAATCATGCGATAAGCCGCCTCGGTCAGCCAGGATTTGCAGTTCAACTGGCTGCCTCGCGGCGCGCGCACGGTGCGATTTGCGGTCATGGGATGATCCTCCAGTCTATGCTCTCGATTATACGTTGTTAATGATATACTACCAAAGCGTTAGAGTCGGGTTTTCAATCCGCTGGGGTTGCGCCGCCCTTTACGACGGCGGATGAAAGCCTGGAATGCTCATCCCCCACGTTATTTCACTGCTGCGTGGGGATTTGGGCTGTTTGGTATTGGTAGATTACGAGAAGGTTTTACAGCCTTCGGCTGTGATGGATTGAATGGACGAGAAGACGCTTCAAACTCTGGAATTTCATAAAGTGCTAGACCGCCTCGCGGGCTACGCGGCCTTTTCGGCTTCGATGGAACTGGCGCGCGCGCTGCGTCCAACCAGCGAGGAAGAAGAGATTCGCAAGCGCCAGGCGCGCACCACCGAGGCGCGCCGCCTGCTGGACGTAAACAGCAACGTAGGTGTCGGCGGCGCGCACGATGTGCGCCCGCTGGTGGAGCGGGCCGCGCGCCGGGGCGTGCTGGAAGCGAGCGAGCTGTTAGCAATTAAAGATACGCTCATCGCCGCGCGCGAGCTTGCCAGGGCTTTCGAGCGCGGCGCGGAGCTGTACCCCGCCCTGAATGAGGTCGCCCAATTTTTACCCCCACCGGTAGGGGTGATTGACGCCATTTCGCGCACCATCTCTGACCGCGGAGAAGTACTTGACACCGCCTCGGATAAGCTGGCAAACATCCGCCGCGAGATCAAAATTGCCCATGAACGGCTGCTCTCGCGCCTGGAAAAAATGGTCAACGACTCGAAGATTGCGCCCATGCTACAAGAGAGCATTATCACCCAACGCAACGGGCGCTACGTCATCCCGCTACGCTCTGAGTTTAAGGGGCGGGTGCGTTCTATTGTGCATGACCAATCCTCTTCGGGCGCGACGCTCTTTATCGAGCCATTGGTGATTGTGGATTTGAATAACCAGTGGCACGAACTCCAACTGGCCGAGCGCGACGAAGTTCGCCGCATTCTGGCCGAGCTTACGGACTATATCGGCTCGTTTGCCGAGCGAATTGTGATGCTCGTCAAGGCGATGGCCGAACTGGACCTGGCTTTTGCCTGCGCCAAGTACGCCGAAGATACGCGCGCCGTCGAACCCGTGCTGGTTTCGATGAAAGGCGCGGGCCGTCCAAACCACCCCGGCAGCGTCATCCGGCTGGATCAGGCCCGCCACCCACTGCTAGACCCGGCCGCGGTTGTTCCTATTGACGTGATTCTGGACGACCAAACCTTTGCGCTGGTCATCACCGGCCCGAATACCGGCGGCAAGACCGTTACCCTCAAAACGGTTGGCCTGCTGGTGATGATGGCACAGTCGGGGCTGCACATCCCGGCGCGTTCCGGGTCGGCCCTGAGCATTTTCCACAACGTTTACGCCGATATCGGCGATGAGCAGTCCATTGAACAGTCGCTGTCCACCTTTTCGGGCCACATCCGCAACATTGTGCGGGTGCTGCGCCGCGCCGACCAGTACAGCCTAGTGCTGTTTGATGAACTGGGGGCCGGCACCGACCCGCAAGAAGGCGCGGCCCTGGCGCGCGCGATTCTATCGTACCTGGTGGAACAGCGCATCACCTGCCTGGTGGCGACCCATTACCCGGAGCTGAAAATATATGCCCACAGCACACCGGGGGTGGTCAACGCCAGTATGGAGTTCGATCTGCAAACCCTGCGCCCCACCTACCACCTGACGGTGGGCCTGCCGGGGCGCTCGAATGCGCTCTACATTGCGCGGCGGTTGGGGCTGCCCAACAAAATCATCGAAGAGGCCCGTTCTACCCTGGACCCCAATGACCTGCGCGCCGAAGACCTGCTCAATGAGATTCATCACCAGCGCGACCTGGCCCGCAAGGCCCGCCAGCAGGCCGAAGCGGAGCGCCGCGAAGCCGAAAAGACGCGCGCCGAGTTGAACGCCCGCCTGGAAAAGATTGAAGATGAGCGCCGCGCGGTGCTGGAAAAGGCCCGCGCTGAAGCCGAAGCGCGGGCGCTGGAGCTGCAAGATGAGGTCGAAGAACTGCGCCGCGCTCTGGCCCGCGCCCGCCAGCCGCTTGAGGCCCTTAAGCCCGTGCAGGAACAGGTGGCGGCCTTGAACCAGGCCGTGCAGAAGCCGGTCGAGCGTCAGGTGGTCGGCCAGGATGCTGCCCCGCGCCCGCTGCGCTTGGGCGATAAGGTCTTTGTGCGTTCCATCCGCATGAACGGCGTGATCACCGCCATGAGCGATACGGATTATGAGGTGCAGGTGGGCAACCTGCGCGTGCGCGCCCGCCAAGGCGACCTGCAGCGTGCCGGTGAGCCCGAACCGGCCCCCGCCCCACCCGCCCCCAAAGTGACCGAAGCCCGCCAGGCCGCGGCGCGCTCTGCGGGGGGCAGTTCTTCAAACCGGGGAGCCGAGACGGTTTATTACCCCTCTCCCGGCATGGAACTGGATCTGCGCGGCCAACGCGCCGAGGATGCCCTCGATGCTCTCGACCGCTACCTCGAATCGGCTTATCTGGCCGGGCTGCCGTTTGTGCGCATCATCCACGGCAAAGGCACAGGCCGGCTCCGTCAGGTCATCCGCGAGGCGCTTACCCAATCGCCCCACGTTAAGAATTGGGAGTCGGGTTCTGAGAAAGAAGGCGGCGACGGAGTGACGGTTGCAAAATTGGCCGTATGAATAAAAAAGGTCGATGGCTATCCCCTAAAACCATCGGCCTTTTTGCACAGGACCCCTGATTTCCTGCGCCCAGGTTGTCGTTTGGGAGTGAAACTGTGCGTGCACAAGTTTCATCTATATTTTACACCTAACCACTGACAAATCATTGACAAACTGGGCGGTTAACCGATCATTTTGCGATTTTCGCTCCGTTGTTGTCACGCTGGTCGTGCGCCTGGCGCACCAGTTCCGCGGCGCGCCTGCGGGCCATCTCCAGGGTTTCGTGGGCGGCCTGGCGGTTGGCATCGGTCAGGCTGCCCAACATTTGCGCCAGTTCATCCAACCGGGCGCGGTCGTTCAACTGCTCCACCTGGGTGATGGTGCGCCCCTCGTTAACCAGCTTGCGGACGTGGAAGTGCTGGTCGCCAAAGGCGGCCAGTTGGGGAAGGTGCGTTACGCACAGCACTTCATGGCGGCGCGCCAATTGCCACAGCTTTTCGCCCACCACCATGCCAACTCGCCCGCCAATGCCCTGGTCAATTTCGTCGAAGATCAGCGTAGGGATATCATCGGCCTGAGCCAGCACGTTTTTAAGGGCCAGCATCAGGCGCGAGGTTTCGCCGCCTGAGGCGATGCGCACCAGGGGCTTCAACCCTTCGCCGGGATTGGGCGCGATCAGGAATTCCACCCGGTCAATACCGGTAGCGTCAAACGCCACGCGCTCGCCGGTAGAAAGGGTCACGCCGTGCGGGTCTGGATGGGTCTGGAAATCTACGGCAAAGCGAGCGCCTGACATACTCAGGTCATTGAGTTCTTTTTCCACCGCCGCCTGCAAGCTTAAGGCGGCCTCTTTGCGCTGGCACGAGAGGGCTTCGCCGGCCCGGGCCAATTCCGTCAGGGCCGCGCTTTCCTGAGCTTCCAGTTCGGCGATGCGCTCGGTAGCATGGGCAATCGTATCCAGTTCCTGACGGGCGCTTTCGGCAAAGGCCAGCACCGCCTCAATCGAGCCACCGTATTTGCGCTGGAGCTTGTGGATCAGATCCAGGCGTTCTTCGGTCTCTTCCAGGCGGCGGGGGTTAAATTCGATCGTTTCGATGTAGGCGCTCAGTTCCAGCGCCATCTCACTCAACAACTCGGCGATGGTCTCGGCCTGTTCGGCGAGATTGGCTTTGGCCGCGTCAATGCGGGCCAGTGCCGTCAGATTTTGCACCACCTGACCGGCCAGGTCCGAAAGGCTGGGAGCTTCGGGCGTGCCTTCATCCAGCAGGGCCAGGGTCTGCTGTGATAAAGAGGCCAGGTTTTCGGCATTCGCCAGCCGCTCGCGTTCCTGGCGAAGTTCGACCTCTTCGCCGGGCTTTAAAGCGGCGGCCTCAATCTCTTGAAGCTGGTAGCTGAGCAGGTCGGTGCGGCGCTCGGCGTCTTGCTCGGTCTGGCGGAGGTGATTCAATTCGCGGCGCAGGGCCATCAGACGGTCATACGCCTGGCGGTAAGCGGCCAGAGCGGCTTCAGAATTGGCGTAGCGGTCGAGCAGGTAAATGTGCTGGCGGACGTTAAGCAGCGAAAGATGTTCCGACTGGCCGTGAATGTCGATCAGATAAGCGCCGATCTCGCGCACCAGGTTAGCACCCACTGCCCGGCCGTTAATCCGCGAGGTGCTGCGGCCCTCGCGGCGCAGTTCGCGGCTGAGCGTCAGATAATCAGGCGCGTCTTCTTCGAGCAGGTCCTCGCGCTCTAAAATCTGCCGGACGGCTTGCTGGCTGGCCGCCGACAGCCGGAAGGTGGCCTCTACGCTGGCGCGGTCAGAACCGGCGCGAATCAGGGTGGCATCGGCCTTGCCGCCCACTACAGCGGTGATCGCATCGAGGATGATGGATTTACCGGCTCCGGTTTCTCCGGTAAACGTAATCAAGCCAGATTGAAACTCCAACTCTAGCCGTTGGATAATGGCAAAATTTTCAATCCTGAGTTCTGTTAACATACGTTCAAATCGCCAATCCAGGGGTTAATCATTCTAGCGAATCTGAATACCGCTTAGCCGGTAGTACAGCGTGCTGGCAACCAAAAAGGTGTAGAGCGCCGGCCACAACATCTGAAGCAGCCCACCCGCGCCGAACATGACCACGCTTAAAATCGCTCCGCCCAGCAAAGGCAGCGCCCCCAACACCGCCCCGACGGTCGCCAGTTGGAAAAGCAGCCGCGAGCGGCGCTTGCGCACCACCCAACGCACCGCCTCGGCAGTGATGACCCCGGCCACCGGGGCGATAAACAGAGTGAAAAAGCCGACGAAGAGAGCAACGTAGCTTCCGGCAAAGGAGAGCAAGGCTGCAACCCCCATCGCCAGCGGGTAATCATACCACTGCGAAGTCTCAAACACTTTTTGCTGCCCGCGCACGCACTCTTTACAGCGGTAGCCGGTGGGAGTCTGCACAGCGCAGGCCGTGCAGATGGGCCGCTCACAGCGGTTACAGCGCAGCATGGTTTCGCGGTCGGGGTGGTTATAGCAAACGGTACGGGTAGTCTCAGTTACCGATTCAGTCATCAACGGCTTCCTGTCAATGGGCTTTGTTCCATGTACATGGTAATGTTCCGATAAAAATAACCGGGGTCCTGAAAGCGCACAAAGTGGACGGAAAGGTCATTGACCGTCACCAAAACCTCGTCGCTTTCCAACAGTGGGATTGGGAGGTGCCCGTCCACGCTCATCACGGCTTCGTGGCTGGTATGCACCGTCATTTTCACCCCAGAACCTTCCGAAAGGACCATCGCCCGGTTCATCGAAAGATGGGGCGCCACCGGGATAATGAGGATGTTGCGCAGTTCGGGCGGCAGAATGGGCCCGCCGGCGGCCAGCGCATAAGCGGTAGAGCCGGTAGGGGTGGAGGCCAGCAGTCCATCGGCCACATAGCGCGTTAACAGATAGCCATCCACATGCACTTCGATCTGAATAGGGCGGACGAACTGCCCTCTGCACACCACTACTTCATTGATCACATTCCAGGCCCCTAACGACCTGTCTCCGCGCATATGTTCAGCGCGCAACATCATGCGCTCTTCCAAACGGTAATCACCGGCCAGCAGACGGGGGAGCATCTGCCGCCACTCGCCCTGTCGAATTTCCGTCAGGAACCCAAAATGGCCCAAATTGATCCCCAGCAGGGGCAGGCCAATCGGGGCGGCCAGACTGCCGGCGCGCAGCATCGTGCCATCTCCGCCCAGAGCGATCAGAACATCAAATTCACCGGAATGAACGCGGTGGATCAGCTCAGAGTCCTGAAAGGTTCCCCAGGCGACGGCCTCGGCGCCATGCTCCAGTAAAAAATTAGCGACCGTCTCAACTTCCGACTGGCCGCCGGGCATGCCAGCATAGGCAATGACGGCAAAGCGCTTGGGTACTTTCTGTGGTCCGGCCATATTTGGACAATTATATCAGACCCTTCAAGACTTCCGCGCCCCTTAGGTTGGGATGTTAAATCACGTGACCATTACGGGCGCGGCCCGCAATGGTCACGTGATTTCATACGTCTATCCCTCAGACAAGTTGAGGGGGATCACCCCGCTCACGCGCTAATATACATCATGCACGGTGTTATACACGTTAAACTTGCCGGTCGGCGTGTTGAGATCCTTGATGCGAGCTTTTTCTTCCAGCGTGGCATCGTCATAGACGACAATTTCGCCCCGCTCGCCCGGTTTTGAGGCGTCGCCCCACACGCTGACCCATACTTCGGTTCCCTGGCGGTTATATTCCATGTGGACGGCCCGCCCATAGGTGGAAATCTCCCAGCATTTGTGAGGCTTATCTGGCGCAGATTTGGCGATCACGCAAACCGTGCGTGAAAGAGCCGGGTCGGGGTTGAGGGTCATGTCCACCCAAATCCACTGGCTGTTGGGGTGCGTTTTCAAAAACAGTGATCCAGACCCCGGCAGGGGCGTCTCGCGGACGACCTTCCAGGCCGCATCGGCGTGACCCTCTGGATCGGTGCCAATGGAGATAATGGCTCCATCCCCCAGGTGCGAGGTGCTCCACACCGGCCCATAGTCCGGATCAATCCAGTTGGCCCCCCGGCCCGGATGGGGGATGTCGCGCGTTTCTACCAGGGCCTCTAACTCGCCTTCCAGCGCATCAACCACTGCAATCTTGTTCGATTGGTTGGCGGCCACCATAAAGTAACGCTTGGTCGAATCCCAACCGCCGTCATGCAAGAAGCGCGCCGACTCGATCATTTTAATCGTCAGGTTAACCGGGTCGCTGTAATCCACCAGCCAGATTTGCCCGGTTTCCTTCACGTTAATAACCCATTCCGGCTTGAAATGTGAAGCCACAATGCTTGCCACGCGCGGCTCGGGGTGAAATTCCTCGGTGTCGTAAGTGTAACTGCGCGTGCTGACGACCTTAAAGGGTTCCAGCGTTTCGCCATTCAAAATGGTGAAGTGCGGCGGCCAGTAGCACCCTACCACTGCAAATTTATCGGTGAAATCACCTTCTTCGCCCTTGTATTTGCTCACTTCTACGGAGCGGGCGTCGTAGCAGGTCTGCACCTCGGCCACTTTATCGGGCTTTTCCATCCACAGGTCTACCAGAGCCAGTTTGCCATCCCGCCCGATCACGTAGGCGTAACGACCGGTTGCCGACATGCGGGTGATGTGAACGGCGTAACCTGTATTGACCGTGCTGACGATTTCATAAGTATCGCCGTCAATTACGGCCACCTGGCCGGCATCGCGCAGCGTGACCACGAAGTAATTCTCCCAGTCGCGTTTGGTTTGCGGTTCCGTAGGCCGGGCGGATGGCTCTACCAACACTTTCCACGTGGCCTTCATCTGTTCCAGCGACAGTTCAGGCGGCGTGGGCGGCTCAATTTGCAGGTATTTTGCCATGATCTCCGTCTGCTCTTGGGTGAAAAAGCCCTGCTTGCCCCAATCGGGCATCCCCTTGGGCGTGCCGTTGAAGATGATGGCCGCCAGACCAGGCGTGCCTTTGGGCAGCGTTTTATCAGGCGTGAGAGCCGGGCCCGTCGCGCCCTTACGCAGCGTGCCATGGCAGCCGGCACAGCGTTCAAAAAAGACCTGTTTGGCCCAGGCAAACTCTTCTTCTGTTAAGACAGGCACGTTACCGGCAACCGGCTGCGCTTCGTCTCCACTCTCATTTTCCCCGCCCGCTTGAGATGAATCGCCGCTCTCGCCGCCTTTCAGGTCTGCCAGAAAGCCGATGATCGAAGAGAGTTCGTCTTTAGAAAGGCTCTCGCCCAGCGAAGCCGGCATGACCCCTTTTGCGCACGGCCCGGTTGGGCAGTCGGCGGGGATAAATTCGTCTGGCTTGAGGATTGATTCTTGCAGATATTCTTCAACGGTTTTGGCCTTGCCGGTATACCCGGCCTGGGTGATGCGCTCACCGGCCACCTTGCCGATGGCACTCAGGTCCGGGCCAATCGTCCCCACCGCACCGGGGACGTTGGGAATAACATGGCAGGCTGTACAGCCGCCTTTCTGAAAAGCGGCTACGGCCTTTTCACGGTCATACAGCCCGGCCGGTTGGCCGCCAGAAGATTTGCCACAGGCAGCCAGCAGTCCGGCGGCGATCAGCAGAAAAAACAATGCGACGATGCGTTTCACGTTCCCCTCCCTTAGCCCTGACGCAGGATGTGTTCGTCAATGGGCGCAGCTTAATGATGTGCACTCATCTTAAAGCTTCTTAATCCACCGCACTTTGCGCCAGCGCAAAAAAGCGAATACCAGGTAATGCACCTGTCTAACAGGGCCTTCTCAAAGTCCCCCCACCCCTGGCCCCGCCCCCCTCAAGGGGGGCGGGGAACCACAGATTCGTGGGGGCTGGCGGCGCATTCGTGCCGCCAGCCCCCACACTCCCCCTACAAGACGAGTGATTTTCAAAAAGTCAGGCGACTTTGAAAAAACCCACTGTCGAAAACTGCCTATTGACAAGCGACCAGTGGTCGCTATAATAAAATAAGCGACCCCTGGTCGCTACGAAACGTTTTTTGCTCGACAGGAGTGCAGATGCCTAAAGGAATTCCACTGACCGAAGAAGAGTTGGCCCGCCGCCGGCGCGAGATCGTGAACGCTGCCTTGAAGCTCTTTTACGAAAAGGGCTTTTTAGAAACCTCCATGCGCGAGGTCGCCACAGCCGCCGGAGTGGGGAAATCCACCCTGTACGATTACTTCGCCACCAAAGACGATATCCTCGTATCATTTTTTGAACAGGAACTGCAATGGATCACCCAACGGGCCGAGGAAATCTACAGGCAAGATTTACCGGCAGAGGAGAAACTGCGGCAAATCACCCAGGTCCACCTGAAATACCTGTTAGATAACAAATCCTTTTACATCAAGCTCACCGTCGAGGCCCAACGCCTGAGCCTGACCAGCCAACAACGCATTCAGGCCGGCCGCCATGCTTACCAGGACCTCATCTGCCGGATCATCCAAGACGGCGTGGCCGAAGGCAGCTTCCGTCCTGTAGACCCGCTGCTGGCGATGCGCCTCATCCTGGCGGCGCTGACCCCGGTAGCTTTTACCACCCGCCCCACCGGCACGCCCCAAGAGATGCTCGCTTCATCATTAGACATCCTGCTCAATGGACTTAAAGCCTGAACCTATCGGGCGGCGCGCTCATGCGCCGTTCCGTTCACACATCAAGGAGAATGCAATGACCCCGTATATCTTACCCTTATCTGACCCCCGCGCTGACCTCGCAACCGTTGGCGGTAAGGGCATGTCGTTAGCCAAAATGCTCCAGGCTGGCCTGCCGGTCCCGGATGGTTTTCATATCACTACCGAAGCATACCGCCGTTTTGTGGCCGAAAACGACCTCCAGCATCAGATTGCTGAGGCGCTGGCGGGCGCTGCGGCTGAAGACCCGGCGGCCCTGGAACGGGCCTCTGAGCGCATCCGTCAGAGCTTCGCCCAGGGTCAGATTCCGGCGGCGCTGGCGGCTGAGATCGCGGCGGCCTACGCGGCCCTCCACGATGCTCCCGTCGCCGTCCGTTCCTCGGCCACTGCTGAAGACCTGCCGGGCGCTTCTTTCGCGGGGCAGCAGGAAACCTATCTGAATATCTGCGGCGAGCAGGCGGTCTTAGACGCGGTTAAAAAGTGCTGGGCCTCTCTGTGGACGGCGCGGGCCATCGCCTACCGGCTGAAGAATCAGATCCCCCAAGAGACGGTCGCGCTGGCGGTGGTAGTGCAAGAACTGGTTTTTGCTGAGGCGGCGGGCATCCTGTTCACTGCCAACCCCATCAACGGCCGGCGCGATGAACTGGTCATTAACGCCGCCTGGGGCTTAGGCGAGGCGGTGGTCTCTGGTGCGGTGACGCCCGATACCTTTACGGTTAAAAAAGACACGGGGCGCGTGATACGGCGTGAAATTGCCGACAAACAGGTGATGACCGTGCGCACCAGCGCGGGAACTCAAGAACAGCCCACGCCAAAGGCACAGAGGAAAAAGCCCGCCCTAAGCGATGCCCAGATCACCGAACTGGCCCGCCTGGGCGTGAAAATCGAGCAGTTTTACGGAATGCCCATGGATGTGGAATGGGCTCTGGCAGGGGGCAGATTCGCCATCGTCCAGGCCCGTCCAATCACGGCCTTGCCGCCGGAATGGAAGCCGCCGGCGACCGGGGCGCTCTATGCGCGCGGCAGTCTGGCCGAGCACATCCCCGGCCCGGTGACGCCCCTGTTTGCCACCCTGGGGCTGGAAATTGCCAACGAGGCTACCGCCCAACTATGGGAGCGGATGTTCGGGGAGAGCGGCAAAGAGTTGATCAGCGGTGAAGGGATGTACGTTGCCATTCACGGCTACGTGTACGGCGGGGTCAACATGCGCGGGAAGAACCTGCTCAAGGTGATGAGGATGTCGTTCTCGCAAATTGGCCCGATGTTCCGCGGCAGTGTGGAGCGCTGGCAGGCCGCCCGGAATGCGCTGGCCGCCGTGGTCGAAGCCTGGGAGCAGAAACCGCTGGAAACTCTGCCGCCCTCTGAACTGCTGGCGGGAGTGCGCGCCGTTTTTGGGGCTGCCTGCCGCTATTTCACTGATATTCAAACGACCCTACCCGCCGCCTCAAGCAGTGAAATCTTGTTTACCCGCTTCTATAACAGCTTCGTCCGCCGCAAACACGACCCGGAAGCCACAGTTTTCTTGCTGGGTTCTGAAACCATGGCTCTGCGGGCCGAAAAGTCGCTGTTTGACATCAGCCAATGGGTCAAAACCGACCCAGCGCTGACAGACTACCTCTTACGCACCTCTACCGAGCAGTTGGCCGCCGACCTGGGCCGTGAGAGCGCGCCCGCCGGGCTGACGCAAGGACAGTGGGACGAGTGGCGGAAGCGGGTGAACGCGCACCTGCAAACGTTTGGCCGCACCGCCTACGAGTTTGATTTCGCCAACCCCACCCCACTCGAAACCCCCGGCCCGGCTTTAGAAGCGATTAAGGGCTACCTGGAAGGGAAGGCCAATGACCCCTACCAGCGCCAGCGCGAAATGCTGGAAAAGCGCGAGCAGGCCACCCGCACTGTGATGGCACGCCTGGGCTGGCCCCTCAAGGGTTGGTTTGAAAAGCTGCTGCGCTGGGCACAGGAAACCGGCCCTATGCGCGAAGACAGCATCTTCGACCTGGGCATGGGCCATCCACTCGTGCGGCGCATGTTGGGCGAGTTAGGCCGCCGTCTGGCGGCTGGTGGGAGCATTGCACAGGCTGAAGATATCTATTGGCTGGAAAAAGCCGAACTGCTCGAATTGGTAAAGCGGCTGGAAGCCGGAAGTCCACTGCCGGACCTGTCGGAGCGCATCCCACAGCGCAAAGCCGAGTGGCAGGCGGCGCTTAAGATCACCCCGCCGGTGATGCTGCCAGAACGGTCTGGCTGGTCTAAATTCATTCACGGGGCCGAGGCTGTTAAGAAAGACGGTAAAATCATCCTTAAAGGCATAGGAACCAGCGGTGGAACCGTGACCGCGCCCGCGTGCGTGCTGTACAGCCCGGAGGATTTTGGCAAGCTGAGGCCCGGCGATGTGCTGGTGGCCGTTACCACCACCCCGGCCTGGACGCCGTTGTTCGCGCTGGCCTCTGCCGTCGTCACCGACATCGGCGGGCCGCTTAGCCACAGCAGTATTGTGGCCCGTGAGTACGGCATCCCGGCGGTCATGGCGACCCGCACGGCCACGCGCACCATCCGGACGGGGCAACTGGTGACGGTGGATGGCACCGCGGGAACCGTCACCTTGGAGGGATAAAGATGAACTGTCAGGACGAGCCCACGAGCCAAGAATTGAAAGTGGTAATCCTTGCCGCGGGGAGCGATTCGATTACGCCGGACGGGCGGCCCATTTTGCTCCAGGATTTGGGAGATCGCAAAGTGGTGGATTACGTGGTGCAGAATGCCCTGCGGATCGCCCCGCCCGAAGCCATCTACGTGGTCGTTGGCTGTTGGCATGAGGAAGTTCAGCGGCATTTGGGACCGGCATTTCATTATGTCTATCAGAAGCAGCAGCTTGGCACTGGTCATGCCGTCTTGCAGTTGAAACCCCTGTTGGAAGATTACGATGGCGACCTGCTGATTCTCTACGGCGATACACCCCTGTTCCGCGAGGATTCGATTCGCGGGCTGATCAACCGCCACCGCCTGCGCCACGCTCACCTCACCCTGCTGACAGCCATCACCCCTCATCCCTACCCTTATGGCCGCATCCTGCGCGACGCAAGCGGCCAGATTATTGACATCATCGAAGAGGCCGAAGCCTCGCAGGCGGTGCGCGACATCCGCGAGCTAAACGTTGGCGCTTACGTGGTGCGGGCCAGGGCCATCTTCCCCGTCCTGCAAAAGCTCTATCCTTCGCCCATGGATGGGACATACCGGCTGACCGACTGCGCTCATCAGCTCATCCGTTCCGGGCTGTGCGTCGAAAGCTACCGCATCTACGATCCTGATGAAGTTCAGGGCATTAACACCGCTGACGATCTAAGCCGCGCGGAGTTTATTTTGCAAAAGCGCCTGTTCCGCCCACACCGCCCTGAAGAAGAAGACCGGGTAACATTTGGAACCGGCGGCTGGCGGGCCGTGATCGGCGAGGGGTTTACCATGCACAACGTGCGGCGGCTGGCACAGGCGCTGGCGAATGAAGTGACGCGCCAAAACAAAGAGAAGTGCGGCGTGATTATCGGCTATGACCGGCGCTTCCTCTCTGACCGCGCCGCCGCTGCCGCCGCCGAGGTATTCGCGGGCAACAACATCCCCGTCACGCTGCTGGCCGAAGCCGCGCCGACCCCCCTGGTAACGTATGCCACCGCGCAGCTCAACCCGGCTTATGGGCTGGTCTTTACGGCCAGTCACAACCCACCTGAATGGAACGGTCTGAAAGTCTTTCGCGGTGACGGTTCTCTGCTTCTGGATGAAGAAACCCGCCAGATTGAGGCCGAGACCAACCGCATGACGCGCGCAGAAGTGGTTAAACTCGACCTGGATATTGCCCTGGAAAGCGGGATCGTACAGCGCAGGGACATGACCAATGAATACGTAGACGCTATCGAACGCTTCATTGATCTCGAAGCCATTCGCCGGGCGAACCTTAAAGTCATCGTAGACCCCATGTACGGCGTGGGACAGCTCACCTTGGGGATTATTCTAACGGAGGCGCGCTGCCGGGTAGTGTTCATCCATGAGCGCCACAACCCGCTCTTTGGCGGGCGCTCGCCGGCCCCCAACCTCGAAGCCCTGCGCCTGCTGTGTACCAGCGTTCAAGAGGGTGGGTATGACCTGGGCCTTGCCACTGACGGCGACGCCGACCGCATAGCCATCGTTGACGAGAAGGGCCGCTACATCCCTACCAACGACATCCTGCTGTTGGTGTACTGGTATATGCACGAACAGCGAGGTCAACGCGGCGGCGTGGTGCGCAATCTGGCGACCACCCACCTGCTCGACCGGCTGGCCGCGGCCTTTGGCGAAAAGTGCGTAGAAACACCGGTAGGGTTTAAGCACATTGCCGCCGGGATGATCGCCCATCATGCCCTGTTAGGGGGCGAATCGAGCGGCGGGCTGACGGTACGCGGCTGGATTTTGGGCAAAGATGGCATTTTTGCCGCCGCCCTGTTGGTCGAAATGCTGGCAAAGACCGGCAAGCGCCCTTCGGAACTGCTGGATGAGGTATGGAAGATCACCGGGCGGCTGTATACGCTGGAAGAGAGCATTCCTGCCACGCCCGAAATGCGCGTGGCGATCCCGCGGCTGCTCCAGAATAATCCCATCACTCAGATTGGCCCTTACCCCGTACTGCGCGTCTCGCACCTGGATGGCACCAAGCTGTTCCTGGAAAATGACAACTGGGCGTTACTGCGCTTTTCGGGTACGGAACCGGTCTTGCGGTTGATGGTCGAAGCCGATACGCCTTCCAAGGCCCAAGAGATGATTGACTGGCTGAAAGCCTTGTGCGCTTCAGCCCGGTAAGAAAGCATTCTCCCAATCATATAGTGATATACTTGCCACTGTCACTGGCGCAAGTATTCTTAATTACTCATCGCCCATTCTTCTCATCACGGGAGTCGCTGATGAAATTTTCCATCCTGCCCACTGAGGTTGCATTCTTTGACTATTTCGAAAAAGCCAGCGCCAACCTGCTGGAAGGCGCGCTCTTGGTAAAAAAACTACTGGAAGACTATCACGAAATTGAAGAAACAGAAGCCAAGATCACGGAGATCGAGCACCAGGGCGATTTTATCGTTCACGAGATCACCAATCTTCTACCGCGCACCCTGATCACGCCCATCGATAGCGATGATATACAGCGGCTCACCTTCGCCATTGATGACGCAGTAGATACTCTTTACGCTGCGGTAACGCGTCTTTCCATTTATCAGGTGACGGATGTCAAAAAGCCGGCCCGCCGTCTGGCAAGCCTGATTGTGGAAGGAGCGACCGAGCTGGATCTAGCGATTAAGGGCCTGCGCGATAAGAAAAATTATGGGCAGGTAAAAGAGCGCATCGTACAGATTAACACCATCGAAAATAACGGCGACCGTGTGCTTGAAGATGGATTGCGAAGTCTGGTGAGCCGCCGCGACAACGTGCTCGAGTTCATTATCTGGAAAGAAATTTACGAACTGCTCGAACAAATCACAGACCGGATTGAAGACGCCGGAGATGTCATTCTAAGGGTACTGCTGACCAATGCCTGATCTGACACTGCTCTCTGTCATTTTGATCATTGGGCTGGCGCTGGCCTTCGATTTTGTTAACGGCTTCCATGACGCCGCCAACTCTATTGCTACGGTCGTCTCTACCCGTGTGCTGACCCCTCTGCAAGGGGTGGTATGGGCGGCCTTCTTCAACTTCATCGCCGCTTTTACTTTTGGAACAGCCGTTGCGCATGCCATTGGTGCGGGACTAATCGACGTCAACAAAGTTGATAATCTAGTGATATTCTCTGGGGTAGTGGGCGCGGTCATCTGGGACCTGATCACTTGGTACATTGCCCTGCCAACCAGTTCTTCGCACGCATTGATTGGGGGGTATGCCGGGGCGGCAGTCGTTAAGGCGGGCTTTGGGGTGATTATCCTGACGGGGTGGTTGAAAACCCTTGCTTTTATCGTCGCCGCTCCGCTGTTGGGCTGGGCGCTGGGGACCCTGTTTATTATTGTGATCTATTGGATCTTTCGCAAACGGTCGCCGGGCAACGTGGATCACATTTTCAGGCGCGGTCAACTAATCTCCGCCGGATTATACAGTTTGGGGCATGGAACCAACGACGCGCAGAAAACCATGGGCATTATCGCCGGAGTGCTTTTTACTGTACCGGCGTACCGTCACCTGGTCAGTGATGCCAGCGGTGGGCTAATGATTCCTTTTTGGATTGTATTGATGGCGCACGCCGCCATTGCCCTGGGGACGCTTTCTGGCGGGTGGCGTATTGTGCATACGGTTGGCAGTAAGATCACCAAACTCATTCCAATGGGTGGTTTTGCCGCCGAAACAGCCGGGGCTGTGACTCTGTTCGCTTCTTCGCTGTTGGGCGTGCCGGTTTCTACGACCCACACCATTACCGGCGCGATTGTCGGCGTGGGGTCGGTGCGCAGTAAACGAGCTGTGCGTTGGGGCGTCGCCAGCCAGATTGTATGGGCCTGGATTCTAACCATCCCTGTATCAGGGGCCATTGCCGCGCTGGTCTATGTACTACTCTCCATCTGGTTTTAGAGGATGCGCCGCGCGCCAGCCTGGACCTTGCGGACGGCGGCGGCGATATCGTACATGGCCTGCTCGTCTGCCAGCAGGTAATTTTGCGGCAGCCAGATGGCCTCAGCGGCACAGGCGCGCTCGCTGACCGGGCAGCGTTCTATAAAATCGGCGTAGTTCAGGCAACGGCCGTGTTCAAAAGCGTCCACCGGCCAGCCGCCGCCCATAAAATTCTTCTCCACAAACGCGGGGTTGGCATAGAGCGGCGTAGCGTAGCCGGTCGAAGCCTCGGTAATGCCTTCGGCCTTGAGGGCCTGCACAAATTTCTGTTTGGACAGGCCGGCAAAGGCGCGTGGATCATAGCGGAACATATACAGGTGGTAGGCGTGGCAGGTGGTCGAATCGAGCAGAGCCGTCGGGCGGATGCCTTCGATTTCTCCAAGCAGGCTGTCGAGCAGCCGCCCATTGGCAGAACGCCGGGCGGCGTGTTGTTCCAGGCGCGTCAACTGCGCCAACAAGATAGCCCCCTGGAATTCGGTCATGCGGGCATTGGAAGCCGCCACAAAATGTTTATACCAGGGTTCGCCCTTCCTGCGCCCCACCCACACCAATGACTCGCACAGTTCAGCGTAAGCCGGGTCATTGGTAATCATAATGCCGCCCTCGCCGGCGGTCATGTTTTTTGAAGCCTGGAAGCTGAACGAGCCAATATCGCCCAGCGAGCCGCACTTGCGCCCCCTGTAAGAAGCGCCGTGCGCGTGGGCGGCGTCTTCGATCACAATCAGGTGGTGTTGACGGGCCAGGGCCAACAGTTCATCCATGGCGCAGGGCTGTCCGCCAAAGTGAACCGGAATTACGGCGCGAGTGCGCCCGGTGATGGCCTCGGCCACCCGGCGCACGTCAATATTGTAGGTATCGGGGTCAATATCCACAAAAATGGGGATTGCGCCTACCGCCAGGGGCGCTGTAGCGGTAGCAATAAAGGTATAAGCCGGTACAATGACTTCATCTCCGGGGCGCACTCCCGCGGCCCGCAAAGCCAGTTCGAGCGAGACTGTGCCGTTGACCGTGCAGATGCCATATTTGCAATCGTGGTAGCGGGCAAAAGCTTTTTGGAAGCGCGCAACCGGGCTGTAAGGCTCTGCGTCACTCTCGGCGGCGTCTAAAATCTGCCCATGTGACTGCCGCCACCAATCACCCGACCGCAGGACTTCGAGAACGGCCTGTTCTTCTTTTTCGTCATGCACCGGCCAGCGCGGCCAGGCGGCAGTCCGCACCGGAGCACCACCCAAAATTGCCAGTTCTTCCATGTTTCACCCTCTCTGAGATCGTTTACTGAACGGCGCGTAAATTGGGGACTGCGCACCGCAATTCACACACCATTTAAAATGCCACTCTCTGATGGAATCGCGCACCGGGTTTATTGTATCAGCAGTTTGCTGTGGGTAAATAATGATATGATTAGCCTGAAAGTCATTGGGCAGACTACTGATTCATTGACCTATCTACAATCCATACGTGAAAGATTGAGCTTAAGACAGACATGGACAGGCGTCCGGCTGGAATGATAAGTCTTGTGGTGATCGGGGTGGGGGCGGCGCTGCTGGCGCTGAACCTTCTTTTGGGCGGAAAGTTGAACGTGGCGCTGCCGCTGGTGTTTCTGATGCTGGGCGGCGCGTTTTCCATGGCCGTATCGGCCGGAAGCCCGCACTGGCGTTGGGCCCCGCTGCTGTACATTCCCGGCAACCTGCTGTTGGCTTTTGGCCTGATCTTCTTGATTAACGTGCTCACCCAAGATTGGAGCGCCTGGGCCTATGCCTGGCTGCTGCTGGCGGCGGGCGTAGGGGCCGGGATGGTGCAGGCCGGCCGTCAGCAGGATTGGCCGGCCTGGGTGGTCCCGACCGGATGGGGGGTCATGTTAGGAAGCGTTACCCTGTTTGCGCTCTTCGGGGCCATTGCCGGGGGCCTGTTCATCCAGGTGATGGCTCCCATCCTGGTGATTCTGGGAGGGCTGGCGCTGCGCTGGCTGCCGCCAGAGAAAATTCTGCCTGCCGTGCTCCGCAAGCGGCTGCCCTTCGCCGCGCGCGCTGAGGCCCCTGCAAGCCAGCCTCATGCCCTGCCAGACCAGACCGCGCTGGCCGAGCCGCTAAGCACCCGCGAGCTGGAAGTGCTCCAATTGGTTCATCAGGGCCTCTCGAACCAGCAGATTGCCCTGCGTCTGAACGTCGCGCCGAGTACGGTAAAGACGCACATCAACAACATTTACGGCAAGCTCGGCGTACAGACGCGCGTACAGGCCATCACCCGCGCCCGCGAATTGGGACTGCTAGACTCATAATCCGGGCCTATTCGCGCCGCCGCGCGGTCTCGCACAAGCTAAATCCCTGCTTCTCCACCCCCAATCCACCCCTGGCATCCACCGTTTTGCAGATGTATTTCCATCCCTGCGAGTGGTATAGAAAGGGCGTCAAACCGCAAATTACTGCAAAAACGGATGGTAAAGATGGAAACTGACTTATTGAACAAAACGTTTGTCGTCACCGGGGCGACTTCGGGAATTGGGCAGGCGGTGGCCGCTGCCCTGGCGCAGCGCGGAGCAGGGATCATTGGAACGGGGCGCTCGCCGGAACGCTGTCGGCAGGCCGAGGCGCGGCTGCGCGCCCTGCGACCGGCGGGGAGCATCAACTACCTGGCCGCTGATCTGAGCGTGCAGAGTGAGGTTCACCGGCTGGCCGATGAAGTGATGGAAACCCTGAACGCGCGGGGCCTGGCTCATTTAGATGGCCTGGTCAATAATGCGGGGACGTTTACCTATTGGCTGGCGCTGACGCCCGACGGCATCGAAACGCAGTGGGCCGTTAACCACCTGGCCCCCTTCCTGCTCACCGCCCGGCTGTTGGGGGCGCTGCAAGCCGCGCCCCGGGCTCGCGTGGTGACGGTCAGCTCCGATTCGCACTACGGCAGCCACATTGACTGGCAAGACCCCCAACTGCGCCGCCGCTACAATGGTCTGCGCGCCTATGGCAACACCAAGCTTGCTAACATTCTCTTTACGCTGGAATTAAACCGCCGGCTGGGGACGCAGTCATCGGTACGGGCCTTCGCCGCTGACCCCGGACTGGTTAAGACCGATATCGGGTTAAAAGGCACGCCTGCGGTTGTGAACTGGGTTTGGAAGCTGCGGCGCTCCGGCGGTATTACGCCGGAGGAGTCGGCGAGGGGCATTGTGTTTCTGCTCACCGAGCCGTCCATTCACGATTCTGCGGAAATCTATTGGAAAGACGGCCATCCCAAACGGGCCAGCCGGGCCGCGCTGGATGAACAGGCCGCGGCGCGCCTGTGGGCGCTATCGGAACAGATGTGTGGGATGAAGAACGAGGAGCCGGCCTATGCTTCCGCATGAACATTTTTCTGCGTCCAAGAGCCTGGTCGCGATCACAGGCGCAACCGGCGGGTTGGGCAAGGCCTTCGCGGTCGAGTGCGCCAGCCGCGGCTGGGACCTGTTCCTGACCGATCTGTCTACCGACTTGCTTGCAACCCTGGCCGCCGGCCTGCGCAACGCTTACGGGGTGAACGTCCATACCTATCCCTGCGACCTGACGGACCCCGCCGCGCGCGCGGACTTGTTTGACCAGGTCCGCGCGCTCAATTTGATGTTTTGGGCGCTCATCAACGTTGCCGGGATTGATTACGAAGGCCTGTTTACCGAGAACAGCGTCCAGCAAATCCGCACGATCATCCGGTTGAATATCGAAGGCACGCTGGAAATGACCCGCGCGCTGCTCGAACTGCGCGCGCCGCTGGCGGCTTTTCGCATCATTAACGTTGCCAGCCTGGCGGCTTACTGGCCCATGCCGGTTAAAGCCACTTACGCGGCCTCGAAGCGCTTTCTGCTCGATTTTTCGCTGGCACTGCGCGAAGAAGTGCGCGCATGGGGTGCAACCGTTACTGTACTGTGCCCGGCGGGGATGCCCAATACCCCGGAGAACATCCAGGCCATTGAAGCACAGGGCTGGTTGGGGCAAATCACTACCCTCGATGCCGGGCGCGTGGCAAACGAGACCTTAAACGCCGCGCTGGCTGGCAAAGCGGTGGTCATTCCTGGGCTGGCAAACCGCATTCTCAGCCTGTTCGGCGGGTTGGCGCCGGCCACGCTCGCCGCCAGCCTGATTGGCAGCCGCTGGAAGGCCGCCCGCCAGAAACGCGGGCTGTTTCAGGAAGCTCCGATCTGGCAGCAGGCATGAAGATTTCTGACATTTAACCTGCCCTGAGCAGGCTTTGGCCGTTTACCCCTGGATGTCAATCGCGGGCTGTGCTCGCGATTGACATCCAACGCGGCTTCCTAATCCTCACAAACATTGTACATAGATGAAAAAAAGATTGTATAAAACCTCAAAACTCTCGATAATGATAATGAAAAAACTTGAACGATTAGAGGGAATAAAATGAACATTTTAATGATTCTGAAAGCTGTTGCGGCTTTGGCAACGGCGGCGGTTGGTGTGTTAGCCCTGGTGAAACCCACAGCCGTATACGATTTCACAGGCATTGTTGCCAGCGGCCCTCGCGGCATCTCTGAAATTCGCGCCATCTTCGGCGGCCTGTTCATTGCACTGGGAATCGCGCCCTTGTTTCTAGGCGCGCCAGGATACCGCATGTTGGGGATTGGTTATCTGGTGATTGCCGTGACACGCGCGTTCTCCATAGTGTTCGATCAATCTTACGCGCAGTCTAACATCATCAGCCTGGTGATTGAAATCGTTTTTGGCATACTTCTGGTGATCTAAGGCGGGCGACATGACGGTACGAATTGTCACCGACAGCACTTGTGATCTGCCCGCCGCAACGGTTGCCCGTTATGGCATCCGCGTCGTGCCACTGTATATTAACGTGGGCAGGCAGGGTTTTCTGGATGGGATTGACATCACGCGCGAAGCATTCTATGCTCGACTGCCCGTCTTTCCAGAACACCCCACCACAGCCGTTCCTTCGCCACAAAAGTTCCGCGCCATCTACGACACCCTGGCCGAAGAAGGCGCTACGGAAGTGTTATCTATCCATATTTCAGAAAGTTTAAGCGCGGTGCTTGATGTGGCGCGCAGTGCGGCGCAAGAGACTACCACGGTTCCGGTCACGGTATTTGATTCGCGCCAACTGAGTTTGGGGAGCGGCTTCCTGGTAGAAACCGCCGCAAAGCTGGCTGAAGAAGGCCGTTCCGTCTCGGAAATCCTTACGGCGCTCAATGCGCAAATTAAGCGGACACGCGTTTTCGCCGTGATCGACACGCTTGAGTTTCTCAAGCGCAGTGGGCGGATGAATCATTTCATCGCCAACATTGGAATGCTGATTCATCTCAAGCCGATCCTGACCATGTACGATGGCAAACCCGGCACAGAACGGGTGCGCACGCGAGAACGCGCGACCAGGCACCTGCTCGAAATGCTACAACAGTGCGGCGAGATTGAACGCGCCGCGATCGTCCATACCAACGCTCCGGCGCGCGTAGCCGAGCTGCGCGCTCAGGCCGCTACGCTTTTGGACGGCCTGAACGTGCCAGAAGCCGATATTACCCCGGTGATTGGCGCACATATTGGCCCTGGCGCTTTTGGTTTTGCGGTCATCAGCCGATAACGGCCGAATTTTAATAAGGAGATCTGATGGAATTTATCACTCTCTATTCCAGTTTGGGGTTGATCATCCTGGGACTGATGACCCTGCTCTGGCTGATCAGCCTGGCGCTCAAAAATTCGAGCATCGTGGATGTCTTCTGGGGGACCGGATTTGTGATCTTTACCTGGGCCGCTTTTTTGCTCACGCCAGAAGGTTTTGTGACGCGCAAACTACTGCTCAGCGCGCTGGTCACGGTCTGGGGACTGCGCCTGTCGCTGCACATTCTCACCCGCAATTGGGGTAAACCGGAGGATTTCCGCTATCAGAAATGGCGTGAGGAGGCCGGCCCGGCCTGGTGGTGGCGAAGCTTCTTCAAAGTGTTCTTGCTGCAAGGCATCATCCTCTGGGTAGTGGCGGCCCCCCTGCTCGCGGCACAACTTTCAGCCAGCCCTGCCGTGCTGACCTGGCTCGACTTCCTGGCAATCGCCGTCTGGCTGGTTGGATTTTTCTTTGAGGCCGCCGGTGACTGGCAACTGGCGCGCTTTAAGGCCAACCCGGCCAATCGGGGCAAAGTTCTGCGCACGGGCGTCTGGCGTTATACCCGCCATCCCAACTACTTCGGTGATGCGGCCCAATGGTGGGCCTATTACCTGATTGCGCTGACCGCCGGCGCCTGGTGGGCCATTTTTAGCCCCATGCTAATGACATTCCTGCTGATGCGCGTCTCTGGCGTGGCTTTGCTTGAAAAAACGTTGAAAACAGAAAAACCAGAGTATCAGGATTACATTCAAACGACGAGCGCCTTCTTCCCCTGGTTCCCACGGAACAAATAAATCTGGACCACGCGGCCTGGATCTCTTCCGGTTCAGATGCGCTTCTCCATAAGACAGACAGAAAACCATCCGGGCAGGCTAAGGATTTTTTAAATCTGTATAGAATCATCTGAGATGATTCAAACTGGGCTGTGTGTTTTGACGCAGGAACGGGCAAAACTGCTCGCTGACCGGCGCGTGGGGCTGGTGAGTCACAGCGCGGCCATTTTGCCCGACCTGACCAGCATTGTTGACGCGCTCCGCACGGTGGGCGCGAATCTGCGAGCGCTGTTCGGGGCCGAACATGGCTTTGCCGGCGCGGCCCCCGACGGCGCGGTCATCGGCCCTGGCGTAGACCGGCGCACCGGGCTGCCGGTCTACAGCCTGTATGGGCCATCGAAGGAGCCGCAGCCCGACGTGCTGGCCGGTCTGGACGTGTTGGTGGTGGATTTTCAAGATGTAGGCGCGCGTTTTTACACCTTCCTCAGCACGCTCTATTACGTTCTGCGCGCGGCAGGTCAGGCCGGTTTGCCCGTTATCGTACTGGACCGACCCAACCCGATCAGCGGGGCGAAGGTGGAAGGGCCGCTCATTGCGCCGGGGTTCTTTTCGTTTGTAGGGATCGTCTCCGTCCCCATCCGGCACGGCATGACGCTGGGTGAGCTGGCCCTGCTGATGAACCGCGAATTAAATCTGGGCGCTCCGCTGACGGTAATCGCCATGCGCGGCTGGCGGCGGCAGATGTGGTTCGATCAAACCGGGCTGCCCTGGGCGCCGCCCTCTCCGGCGATGCCCCATCTCTCTACGGCGGTGGTTTACCCCGGCATGTGCCTGGTTGAAGGAACCAACTTATCTGAAGGCCGTGGGACGGCCCTGCCCTTTGAGATTGTCGGCGCGCCCTGGCTGGATGGCTACGCCCTGGCGCGGCAGTTGAACCACCTGGAACTGCCGGGCGCGCGCTTCAGGCCGCACATCTTTCAACCCACCGCGAGCAAGCACGCCGGGCAGGTATGCGAGGGGGTGCAGGTCTACGTCACCGACCGCGCGCGCTTCGAGGCGGTGCGCGTTGGCCTGCACGTACTGGCGGCCTGCCGCGCCCAAGCCCCCGAACACTTTGCATTTTTAACCAACAGTATTGAAGGCGAACTACCGCACTTTGATCTACTGGCCGGTTCGGCGCGCCCGCGCGAGCATCTTCAGGCCGCCGCTCCGGTGGATGAACTGGTGCGCGGCTGGGATGCAGACCTGGCCGGGTTTGCCCGGCGCAGAGAACCGTATGAGTTGTATCACTGAGGGAGGCTAAAGCAGAGATGACAGGCGCAGACATCGCTATCCGTCCCTACCGGGGCAGTGACGAAGCCGCGCTCATTGACTTGTGGAATGCGGCGATGACTCATGATCGCATTAACCCGGCAGTTTTTCGTACCAAAGTCCTTCTGGATCTGAACTTCAACCCCGCCGGCCTGCTGGTGGCTGAGGTGGATGGGCGGCTGGCAGGGTTTGTGCTATCGCTGGCGCGCCAGGTCCCGCACTTTTTAGACGGTTTAGAACCGGAAACAGGCTGGATCACCGCGTTTGGCGTTCACCCCAACTTTCGCCGCCGGGGGATTGGGCGGGCGTTGTTCGAGCGGGCGCTGGCGCGGCTGGCCGACCAGGGCAAGCAAGCCGTGTGGATTTCACCTTACACGCCCAATTACTTCATCCCCGGTGTAGATGTGGCGGCCTACCCTGAAGCCATGGCCTTTTTAAAATCAACGGGCTGGCAGACAATTTCAGAGCCGATTTCGATGCGGGCTGAGATCACCGGTTTTCAGATCCCCCCTGAGATACTGGCGCGCGAGAAGACGCTGGCCGCTGAAGGCTATCTCATCCGCCCGGTCACCTCTGCGGATCTGCCGGAACTAATGGCCTTCATTGCCCAACACTTTGGCTGGGATTGGGTGCGCCACGCCCAAGATTACCTGTTAGAGTTGTTCGGCCCCGGTTCCGATCAAATCTGCTTTTTGGTGGCCGAGCGGCAGGGGCACATTGTGGGCTACTGCCAGCAGCGCCGTGAGCGTTTTGGCCCCTTTGGCGTAGACCCGGCCCTGCGCAGCCTGGGGTTGGGGCGGGTGCTGCTCTTCCGCTGTCTGAGCGAAATGCTGACGAAAGGCTTCCACGCCGCCTGGTTTTTGTGGACCGGGCGCGACGCCGCCCGCCTGTACGCGCTGGCCGGGTTTAAAGAAGTCCGCCAGTTCGCGGTGATGAAGAAAGAGTTGACGAAAGCAGTGACTGCATGAGGAGCGAAGAATGAATGAATATCATCCATCCGGCGGAATTATGGTGGTCGGCGCGCACGCGGGCGACGCCGAAAATATGGCGGCGGCAGTGGTGCTCAAGCACACCCGCGCCGGGTTTGGAGCGACCATCGTTCATCTGACGTTAGGCGAGGCCGGCCATCCGCGCCTGTCTCCGGCAGAGTATGCGGAGCAACGCAAGCGCGAAGTGGCCGAATCGGCCCGGCTGATGGGCGCAGAGGCGGTATGGTTTCCTTACCCCGATGGGATGCTGCCGGTAAACGAAGAGGTGAAATTCCGCCTGGCCGATCTCATCCGCCAAAAGCGCCCGGCGGTCATCCTGACCCACTGGAAAGGGTCCTTCCACAAAGATCACCGCGCCGCCTACCAGATTGTAGAAGATGCTCAATTCTACGCGGCGCTGCCGGCCATTCACCGCACGGATGCGCAGGGCCGCGACCTGCCTGCCCACTACGCCGCTGTGCTGTTTTGCGAGAACTGGGAGGATATGGAAGGCTACCGCCCCGACCTCTACCTGGATGTGACCGCTGTGTGGGAAGATTACCTGGCGGTGCTGCGCTCGCACGAGTTTATCCGCGGCGGCCTATCTACCTTCCGCTACTTCGATTACTATTCCGCCCTCGGCATCCTGCGCGGCTGTCTGGGTGGAATGCAACGCGCCGTGACCCTCATGCTCCCCGACGGCTCCTGGACCCGGCACGTGCAGTACCTGCCGGGCCTGGAGCGATAGAAGCGCTAATATACCGGCATTTCAGGATCAACTTCCTGCGCCCAGGCGTTGATCCCGCCCTTGAGGTTCTTCACCTTTTTAAAGCCAGCGCTGACCAGCAGTTGCAGGGCGCGCGCCGAGCGCGTTCCGCCTTTGCAAAAGACGACCATTTCGCGGGCGCTGTCCAGTTCCGAAAGGCGGGCCGCCAGACTTCCCAAGGGGATGTTGATGGCGTTAGGCAGCCACGAAATCTGAAGTTCATGCGGCTCGCGCACATCCAACAGCAGGGGCGGAGTAGGCTCTCTCAACCGCTCGGCCAGGGCCTGAGCTTCGATATCCCAGCCCTCGCCGGCGGAACCCTCCTCGTGGTTGCGCCCTGGCACGCCGCAGAAAGCGTTGTAGTCAATCAATTCCTTAATATCCGCATTGGGGCCGCACACCCGGCAGTGCGGGTTTTTGCGCAGGTTGACGAAATCAAAAGACATATCCAGGGCGTTATACAGCAGTAATTTGCCGATCAGAGGCGAGCCAATCCCCAGCAAGACTTTCAGCGCCTCGGTCGCCTGGATCGTCCCCACTGTGCCGGGCAGAACGCCCAACACACCCCCTTCGGCGCATGAAGGCACCAGGCCCGGCGGGGGCGGCTCAGGGAACAGGCAGCGGTAGCAGGGGCCGTCTTTGGCCGCAAAGACGCTCACCTGCCCATCGAAGCGGTAAATGGAGCCATAGACATTGGGCTTGCCCAAAAAGACGCAGACATCGTTGCTCAGGTAGCGGGTGGGAAAGTTATCGGTCCCGTCGATCAGGATGTCGTAATCGGCGGCAATCTGCATGGCGTTCTCGCTGGTGAACGGCTCATTGTAGGTATCCACCTGAATGGTGGGGTTGAGATCGTTCAGGCGCGCTTTGGCGCTCTCCACCTTCAATTTTCCAACGGTGGAGGTGCCGTGAATGACCTGGCGCTGTAAATTGGTGGAGTCCACCACATCAAAATCCACCAGGCCCAGGCGGCCAACCCCTGCCGCCGCCAGGTAGAGCGCTACTGGCGAACCCAGCCCGCCCGTGCCGATCACCAGGGCCGAAGAGGCCTTTAATTTCCGCTGTCCATCTAACCCCACTTCGGGGATGAGCAGGTGGCGCGAGTAGCGCAGAATTTCATCATGAGTCAGGTCTACCGTCATCTTTACCCTCCCGCAATGCTGGGAATAATCCGCAGGCTGTCGTTTTCTGTCAGGGGGGTCTGTAGCCCTTGTAGAACGTTGATATTTTCATCTCCTTTAAAGAGGTTGACAAAGGGCCGCAGTTCGCCGCTGTCCTTAAACAGGTGCGGTTTAATGGCAGGATGGCGGGCGACCAGGTCTTGCAGGGCGTCTGAGACCGTCGCGCCGCCGACCGGAATTTCGGTCTGGCCGCCTGTATAGACGCGCAGTGGGGTGGGAATGCGCAAAGTTGCCATCTTGTCTTCTCCTTCTCTATTCCGTCTCAATATTTTCCTCAATAAATTGGGCGCGGTCTTCGGCCAGCCGCCACGAGCGGCTCTCGATGGCCTGGCCGGCCTGCACGGTAGTAATCACGTAAGAAAAATAGGGCTGGGCCCATTCTCGATCATATTCTGAGGGGCGATTGGGGTGATCGGGGTGCGAGTGATAGACGCCGATCACTTCCAGGCCCAGACGCTCGGCCTCCAATTCGCTCTGAAGGTAATCTTCTGGCGCAATCAAAAAGCGGTTGTGGCGGGCCCCGTCTTCGCGCCGGTTGGGCAGGTCGTACACCGCCGCCACGCGGCGCGGGTCGCCGTCGGAACCCAAGAGAAAGCCAGCGCCTTCTTCTGGGTAAGCCTGCTCGCCGCTGCGGTGAATTTTTAAAAGCAGTTCTGGGGAGATGATAAGCCTCATGAGCCGCTCCACAAATGCTGATCGCTCAGATATTTTAAGCCCCCATCGGGAAAAATCGCCACTACCACGCCCGCGCGTAGTTCGGCGGCCACTTTGAGGGCCGCCACTGCCGCCGCCCCCGCAGAAATGCCCACGAACAACCCTTCCTCTTTTGCCAGCCGGCGGGTCATGGCGTGCGCGTCTTCGGTTTCAACTTCCACAATCTCGTCCGGCAGTGAGGGGTCGTAGATGGCCGGTGGGATGGCGGTAGGCATGTGTTTGAGGCCCTCTAAGCCGTGAAACGGCGAAGCTGGCTGTACCGCGATCAGCTTCACCGCAGGGTTATGCTCGCGCAGAGCGCGGCCTGTGCCCATCAACGTACCGGCGGTGCCCAGCCCTGCCACCAGATGCGTCACCGCGCCGTGAGTCTGACAAATGATTTCAGGGCCGGTGCTGTGGTAGTGGGCCAGCCAGTTGGCCGGGTTATTATACTGGTTGGCGTAAAAGTAACGGTCTGGGTGACGCGCCGCTAGCTCGCGCGCGGTCAGCAAAGCGCCATCCGAGCCTTCCAGCGGATCGGTCAGGATCAATTCAACGCCCAACGCGCGCAGCATGGTAATACGCTCTGGGCTGGCGTTGGCCGGCAGCGCCAGCGTTACTGGAATGCCCAGCGCCGCGCAGAAGGTAGCATAAGCGATGCCGGTGTTGCCAGAAGTTGAGTCGAGCAGGCGTTTGCCGGGGGTCAGTTCTCCGCGCTCCAGCGCAGTGCGGACAATGTTCAGGGCCGGACGATCCTTGACGGACCCACCGGGGTTAAACCATTCTGCCTTGGCGAAAACTTTCACGCCGGGCGCAAGCTGTCCGGTGACTTTGCGGAGCGGGATCAGCGGGGTGTTGCCCACCAGCTTTTCCAGTTCCGTCACCTGGCATTCGGTTTGGATTAGAGGTTCTGAGAGCGCCATCGCTTTTTCATCCCCTATCAGTAAAAGAACGTTAAAAAAACAAAAAGACGGTGAATGAACACCTGGCAGACGAAAATCTTCGTATGCGGAGTTCAAACCCCATCTTTCTGGTTGTGCGCAAACTGTGGTTATGCGGAGCGTTCGACCATCCAGATGGTGGTTATGAACTCCGCCTCGGACACATGCAGTGGAATATTCTGAGCCTATAATTCGACATATCCCCATACCTTTGGGGCCGACAACCTGTCGCCCCATTCTAATTTCGGGCAAATTATATCATATTTCAACACCATTTGTTGGTGGTTTCAAATAAGTCCGGGTACTTTGTTAACCCTATTTTGCTTCCCGGCGGGTATACTATCGTGTCAAACTGCGCCGAAACTGTGGATTGCAGTCCGCAATTTCGCTACAATTTAAAATACCGCCCTGGCGTAGATCATTCACGGAGGAAATAAAGGATGGCGACCGAAACCCAACTCCAGGTTCAGCAGGTGCTTGATTTTGCCGGCGTTCGCCACATCAGACCGGCCTTACCCGATACCCTGTTTACCAACACGGGCCGCCGCCTGTATGTGATTGGCGATATTGACGGGCGCTTCCGGCCGCGCTCGAACCCTTATGACCTATACGCCTTTGGCAGTCCCCGCCCCGACGATCCCCTGGCGGGCAAACTGCAAGGCGTTTGGGCACAGCCTGTAAAAGGGTTCAGCGGGTATGGCTTTAGCCTGGAGGTTGATGGAGAGGTCTGGGAACTGAACGCCGCGCGGCGCTTTACCCAAACATATGCGCATGCCGCTTTTGAGTTCGAGCGCGCCGGCCTGCTGGCCGTGCGGCGCGATTTTGCCGCCCTCGACCTGCCGGTGCTGTTCACCACCCTGACTGTCCACAATGCGCGCGAACGGGCGCTGTCCATCCGGGTGATTTTCCGCGCGGATTTTGACCTGGAAGATGCCTGGTTCACGCAGTTGGGCGCGGAGCGAAACCCTGGCGAAACGGTGACGGTCGAAGAGGGCCTGCTGACGGCGCAAGCCC
>Ga0101944_10002300_pt1 | contig 31691 bp, 43 predicted proteins | sample DewCreD2012metaG_FD_75245 | JGI IMG/M metagenome (GOLD analysis project Ga0101944, IMG submission 75245) | Hot spring sediment bacterial and archeal communities from British Columbia, Canada, to study Microbial Dark Matter (Phase II) - Dewar... ... | reverse complement strand
GGAAATGTTCCTTCTGGCGCTGCTGAGATATGGGCAAAGCGGCGTACACCAGCAGGCCTAACGACGCCAGCCCCACCCCAACAGCAAACCGCAAGAGCAGCCAGCGCAACGTCATTCATTGATTATACCCTAACAACTTTTAACCACACCCGCTTAAACGGGAAAACCCGGCGGAAGCAGCGCCGGGCTTTCCATCGTGCAATCCCTTTCCTCTATCCATGAGTGGGGTGGTTATCGTTTTGACGGGGTCAACCAGACCGCCGTTCAAACGGCAACCACCCGCCCACGGTTATTCTTTATACCGCCCTTCCAGTGCGCGCAGCAGAGCCTCGGCCTGTTCCACCGTAATCTTGTTGTCTCGCAGCATCTGTAAGATCATCAGGCGTTCCTGTTCCGTTACAGGGCTGACCGGCGGCGGGGGAGGTGGAGGCGCTTTCGGGCCGCCTTCAAAGGGGTTCCAATCGCGGCCCATTTCGCGCTCTACCGTGCGCCGGGTGCGCTCTTCCATGCGCCGGGCATGTTCTTCAGCGCGGCGCACCGCCGATTGAGCGCGCAGTTCAGCCCGGCGGGCGGCCTCTTGCGCGCGCCGCCCGACCAGCTCCGACCAGGCCGTCCAGCGATCCGGGTCAAAGCGTCCCGGCCAGCCGTACCGCTCACGGTTCTCGCGGGCATTCTGCCAGGAATGTTCCAGGCGTTCAAACTCGCCGGCCAGCGAAGAAGGTTCGCGCGCCTCATCGCTGATCTCGCAGGTTCCACCGGCATGAACGTCAATTCGCCCATCGCCGCCGCCAAGTGTCTGGCTGTAATGACGGTGTTCAATGGTTTCATTTAAACTCACGCTCTGCCGATTCAGATGTACGACAATCTCTTCGCCCCCGGCATGAACTTCCAGTTGGGCGCTCACATCCGCCGGCAGAAACAGCGCCGCATCGCCGCCCGCGTAGATGTTCACTTCGCGCCCGGCGTCACGCGTTAACTGCACGAGCGCATTGCCGCCCACCCGCAGCGTAAACGTCTCGCCGCCGGCGGCCTGGATGTCGCCATCGCCGCCCACACTCTCGACCGTCACCGGCCCGCCCAATTCACGCGCCAGCAGGTTGCCGCCCACCTTCTGCACCACAAAAGGCCCCGTCACCTCGCGCACCATCAGGTCGCCCCCTACCCGGCCAATCTGCGCCTGACCGATGCGCTGCATCGCCAGGTTGCCGCCCACTTTATGTAGTTCCAGGCTGCCCAGGTCTTGCAAAAAGGCATCGCCGCCCACCCGCTCTACGCGCACATTGGCGTTCATTGGGACGCTCAAGTCCATCCCGGAATGATTCTCAATGCGGAACACTCCTTCTTCCTGCCGGACCTGCACCCGTTCTTCTGACCCGTACAGGCGCACTTCAGATTCCTCAATACCGCTTAAATTCAGCTCGGCAGAGGTTCGGATGACAATGAGGGTCCCCTCCTGGATTGGGAACGTCGCGCCGCCGTCCATACCACTCTCCTTTCCATTCTCCGGCAACAACAGGGTCTGCACTGCATTCCTATCCCTCCCTTACCCGGAGATTATGATTGTTTTTTCTTAAAGCTATCATAACACGGTTTTATTTTTTGTCAATACGATTTTTAATTATTTTTCATTTTCAGCCACTCGAATTCTAAATTTTATTCAATTTTCACAATGACAAAATGAATAAAAATTAAAATTCTCTTACCCATCGGCCATTCCAGAGCGAAATTATTAAAAATAAAAAGCGGCCAGCGGTTTGCTGGCCGCTAAAATGGCTCCATCTATACCCGCCGGCCTTCCATAAACACATTTAAATCGTGACCCGCGTTGATAAACGCCTGAACGCGCTCCCCCACTGGCAAAATGGCGGTATGCTCCTTAAAGGCGTGAAGCGTCAGGCCCGAATCCAGCCGCAGACGGTAGATGTTCATCACGCCGCGGAAGGTGCGGTCAATAATCACGCCGTTGCCGTTGCGATCGGGGTGAAAATCCACGTCATCCGCGCGCACGGCCACTTCTACCTGGGTGGAGGGGGGCAGCGCCACCGTTTGGGGCAGCAGGCCCACCTCAGTGCAGATTCCATTGAGCGTGACCTCGCCCGTCAAAAAACTGCTGTTGCCCATAAACTCGGCCACGAAGCGCGTGGCCGAAGCGTGAAAAATCTGCTCCGGCGCGCCCAACTGCTCCAGCCGCCCGCTCTGGAATACCGCCAGGCGGTTGCCCATATACAGGGCTTCTTCCTGGTCATGGGTCACAAACAGGACCGTCGCCCGCATGGCTTGCAGCAGACCACGCACCTGCTCGCGCATTTCCAGGCGCAGGTCATTGTCCAGGCTGCTAAAGGGCTCATCCATCAACACCAGCACGGGCCGCGGCGCCAGGGCGCGCGCCAGCGCCACCCGCTGACGCTCGCCGCCCGAAAGCGCGTGTGGAAAGCGCCCCGCCAGCGCCTCTAGCCCCACCAGATGCAGCATTTCGCGCACCGTCGCGCGAATCTCTGCTGGTTTTTTGCCGCGCAGCCCAAACGCCACATTCTCCTGTACGTTAAGGTGCGGGAACAGCGCATGATCCTGAAAAACCATCCCTACCCCGCGCCGCTCTGGGGGCAGAAAAACCACCTCAGAGGCCACCACCCGCCCTTGAATGGCAATCGAACCCGCGTCGGGCCGCTCCAGCCCGGCAATCAGGCGCAGGGTGGTGGTTTTGCCGCACCCGCTGGGCCCAACCAGCGCCAGAATTTCGCCATCTTGCAAATCGAAAGAAACGTTACTCACCGCCGGCTGTAGCGACTGAGGAAAACGCTTGCTGATATTGTGAACGGAGAGGGTTGTCATTTAAAAATATGCTCCCTGCGTAACAGAAATGACAACGGCAGTGCCGAGGCCAGCACCAGCAGAAGAGCCGCCGGGGCGGCCTGCGCGTAAAACCCATCACTGGCCCATATCCACACCCGTACTGCCAGGGTATCAAACCCGGCAGGGCGCAGTAACAGGGTAGCCGGCAGTTCTTTGAGCGACGTCAGAAACACCAGCGCCGCACCGGCCAGCAAGCCGGGCAAAATTAATGGCAGTGTGACCTGCAAAAAGGCCGAGCCTGCGCTGCGCCCGGCCATCCGCGCCGCTTCTTCCAGCGTGGGCGAAAGCTGTCTCAGCGCCGACTCAGCCGCCCGCACAGCCTGCGGCATGTGCCGCAGTACATAGGCAATCACGATCACCAGCGGGGTGGCATATAAGAAGGGCAGCGCGCGGTTCACCAACAGCACCAGGCTGAGGGCAATCACCACGCCGGGGATAGCATAGCCCACCTGGCAAAAGCGCGCGATCCACCGCGACAGCCGGTTCGGATAGCGCACCGCAAACAGCGCCACCGGCAGGGCCAGCGCCACCGCCGCCCCGGCCGCCAGCGAGGAAGTCCACAGGCTGTTCCAGAGAAAGTCGCCTAAGCCGCGCGAGCCGCTCTGAAACACCATTTGCAGCGTAGCGGGGTCTAACAGCGCCTGCACGCTCCAGGCCAGCAGAACCCCTACCGGAACCACCAGGCTGGCAAAGACCACCCCAGCCGCCAGCAAAAACGCCGCCGCGCGCCACCTTCCCAACGCAACAGGTGGAGCCGGACGCCAACCGCTTTCCATTTGCGTAAAGCGCGCCTGCCCCTGTAGCCGCACTTCAAACCACAAGATCAGCACCGCCAGGCTGACCAGCACGCCGCTCAACACCGAGGCCGCCGAGCGGTCATAGCGCCCCGATAGCTGAACAAAGATGGCCGATGAAAAGGTTTCGTAGCGCAGCAGGGCCACCGTGCCGTATTCCGCCAAAATATCCAGCGCCACCAGCAAGGCCCCTGCCGCCAGCCCAGGGCGCAGTGCCGGCAGCGTCACCCGCCAGAGTGCCTGCCAGGGACGACAGCCCAGGGTGCGCGCCGCTTCCTCTAAGGAAGCATGCAGCGAGCGGAAGGCCGCTCCGCTGAGCAGGTATACGTAAGGGAAGGTAAACAGCGTCAGGATAAACGCCGCCCCCCAAAAACCGAGCGGGCTGGGGGTGAACACCGGCTGACCAAACAGCGCCTCAAGCACCTTGGGGATCATCCCACCGCGCGGACGCAGCAGCGCCAGATGGACAATCCCCCCAATATACGCCGGGATCGCCAGCGGCAGAGCCAGCATCCAGCGCAGGAACCTGCGCCCCGGCAGATCGGTGCGCTCGGTCAACCAGGCCATGCTCACCCCAATTGCCAGCGCCCCGCTCGTCACCGCCAACACCAACAGCAGCGTATTGCCCAGCAGCAGCCAGATACGCGTTTGCAGCAGGCGCTCCCAGGCCGCTGGCTCGGCCCCGGCCGCGCGGATGAAAATATAGGCCAGTGGAATGGCAACGAACAAGGCGACCAACCCCGCCGCCAGGGCAAGACGATAGCTAAAACTGCGCCGGGGCAGCCGCAGCAAGAACGTCCAGGTCGGCACAATGCGCTGCACCAGAGTTTCTCCGAGGTTCATTGGCTTACGGCAACCCCACTTTTTCCATCAGATCAAAGGTTGCTTCAAATTCCTGCGCGGCCTGCGCCACATTCACATCGGCCAGGCGGTAGTTCTCCAGCGGTTCCACGCCGGGGCGCAGGGCCACGCCGGGCAGAAGCGGATACTCGTAATTCAGCTCGGCAAACAGTTTTTGCCCTTCGGGCGACACCAGAAAATCCATAAACGCCTGGGCCGCCGCCGGGTTAGGCGCGCCTTTTACCACTGCCGCCGCCGTCGCATTGGTAATCAGGCCAATCTGGCCTTCGCCCTGATCGGGGAAGATAATCCCCACCGGGCTGCCCTCGGCCTGCTGCAAGTAGTAATAGTAATGGTTAACCAGCCCCAGGGCAAACTCGCCGGTCCCCACCGCTTTGCGCACGTCGGTATGGCCGCCGAAGAAGGTAACATCATTGGCAATCAGCCCCTGCAGCCATGCTTCGGTCTTTTCCTCGCCCAACAACTGGCGCAGGGCCGCAATTTGGGCCTGCATAGAGCCATTGGTCGAACCCGCCGCAGCGATCTTGCCTTTCCACTTCGGGTCGGTCAGGTCAAAAATCGAAGTGGGCAGTTCTTCTGCCGATACCAGTTCGGTGTTATACATAATCACGCGCGCGCGGCGGGTCAACCCAATCCAGGCATCCTCAGGGCCGCGAAACTCTGCCGGAATTTGCTCTGCCCCAGCCGGCCGGTATGGCTCAAAGATGCCCTTCTGCGCCAGCGACTGCACGGTGAACAATTCGGTGGTCACGAACACATCGGCCTGCGGGTTGGCCTGTTCCTCGATTAACGCATTGGCAACCTCGCTGTTGCTCCCGGCCTTGAGCAGAACTTCCACATCTGGGTTCTGCGCCCGGAAAGCGTCAATGACCGGCTGGAGCAGTGGCTCGGAGCGGCCCGAGTAAATCACCAGCCTGCCGCTGACGGCCTGCCCGGCAGGCACAGTCGCTGTGGCGGCGGTTTCAGGGATGGCAGGAACGGCTGTTGCCCCAGGCGTGGCCGCCGGCACGCAGGCCGCCAGCACCCAGACGGAGATCGCAGCAACTATTAAGAAACGGTATAGACGCATAACTCACCTATAGAGGAATATTGGGAGTGAAAAATAGTTTGAACAGATTATCCAGCCTGCTTGACAGACCCTTATGCTGTGATAGAATTCTGGAACGTCAGGGCAAATCATAGAAGTTAGTATATGCTAACTTCAAAAATAAGTCAAGATTGACTCTCCAAAAAAGTAGATTAAGTATGTCCCATTCCTCTCATCCTAAAACCGGCCAGCGCCCCACCCACACGGTCGAAGATTACCTGATGACCATGTATGTCATGGAGCGCGATTACGGCGAAATCATCGCCGCCCGCCTGGCGGAAATGCTTAACGTCACCCCGGCTACTGTCGCCATGACCCTCAAACGCATGGAGCGTGATAACTGGATCACCGGCAAAGGCCGCAAAGGCATTCACCTGACGGAAACCGGGCGCGCCGCCGCCTATTCAGTCATCCGCCGCCACATGCTCACCGAATGGCTGCTGGCGAAAATCCTCAAAGTGCCCATCTCCCAAATCCACGATGAAGCCCACGGCATTGAACATGCCATCTCCCCGCAGTTGGAAGAACGCCTGATTGACATTTTAGATAACCCCAAAGTCTGCCCACACGGCAATCCCTTCCCCGGCTGTGAAGAGGTGACGCGCTCCTGGATTCCCCTAACCGACCTGCCGGCAGGCGCGCGGGTGGTGATCCGCAGAATCCACGAATTTGCCGAAGATCACACCGAATTACTGCAATTCCTGATCGAAAACAAAATCCTGCCCGGACAAACGATTGAAATCATCGAAGTCCTTCCCTTTAACCAGACCATCTCCATCCGCCTGGATGACAAACCCATCACCCTGGGCTTTTCCACCGCACGTTTTATCTTTGCCGAACCGCCAGCCTGATCCGCCCCACCCTGGTTTTTCCCCCTGCCAACCTGCCCAACCGTACAGTATACTTGGCTCGAAAAACAGGTTTGATCTAATTCTAACGATCCATCGGAGAACTGTATGGTTGAATACCCTGCCGAGCCTTTCCGCATTAAAACCGTCGAACCCATCCGCCTGATCGCGCCAGAAGCGCGCCAGGCGGCCATGCAAGCCGCCGGCTACAACTTGTTTGCGCTGCGCGCCGAAGATGTGTTCATTGACCTGCTGACCGACTCGGGCACCGGGGCGATGAGCCAGGAACAATGGGGCGCGTTGATGACCGGCGACGAATCTTACGCGGGCGCGCGCTCCTATTACCGCCTGGCAGACGCCATGCACCAGATTTTTGGCTTTGAGTATTTCGTCCCCACCCACCAGGGCCGCGCCGCCGAAAACATCCTCGCGGCTGTGCTCGTCCGTCCGGGGATGTCGGTGCCTTCGAACATGCACTTTGATACGACCGATGCCAACATTCGCGCGCGCGGGGGGCGGCCAACCAACCTCGTCATTCCAGAAGCCTACGACCCATCTGCCCTCCACCCGTTCAAGGGCAATATGGATATTGCCCGCCTGCGCGAATTTATTCAATCGGTCGGGCCGGCCAAAATCCCCTTTGGGACGATCACCGTCACCAACAACGCCGGGGGCGGACAGCCGGTTTCGATGGAAAATATCCGCGCCGTCGCCGACACCTACCACGAATTCGGCATCCCCTTCTTTATTGACGCCTGCCGCTACGCCGAAAACGCTTACTTCATTAAAATGCGCGAGCCGGGCTACCACGACAAAAGCACGCTCGCCATTGCCCAAGAGATGTTCCGCCTGGCCGATGGCGCATTTATGAGCGCTAAAAAAGACGCGCTGGTCAACATCGGCGGATTCCTGGCCGTGCGCGACGCGCAGTTATTCCAGCGCATCTCCAATGAGTTAATCTTGCGCGAGGGCTTTCCTACCTACGGCGGGCTGGCCGGGCGCGACCTCGAAGCCATGGCCGTGGGCCTCTGGGAAGGTCTTGATGAAGCCTACCTGGCCTACCGCCTCGGTCAGACGGCCTACCTGGCAAACCGCCTGCTCGAAGCCGGCATCCCCATCATCCAGCCCCCCGGCGGACATGCTATCTACGTAGACGCCGGAAGTCTACTGCCGCATATCCCCCATGCGGCCTTTCCAGGGCAGGCCCTGGCCGCCGCCCTCTATCTCGAAGGCGGCATCCGCACCGTCGAAATCGGCTCGGTCATGTTTGCCTACCCCGACCCAGACACCGGCGAAATGATCTATCCGCGCCTCGAACTCGTCCGCCTGGCCCTGCCTCGCCGCGTCTATACGCAGGCACACCTCGACTATGTGGTCAAAATATTAAGCACAATTGCTCAAAAGCGCGATTCGCTCAAAGGCTTCCGCTTCACTTACGCGCCAGAACTGCTCCGCCACTTCACCGCCCGCTTTGAGCCTTTGTAAAGGTCTTATGAAACCCTCAACCCAATTTCTACTGCTCACCCTGATCCTGCTCCTGGCTCTGCCAGCCTGCATCCCCGGACCCAAAGTCACGGTACTGGAAGGCGACGAGCGCGACCAGGTTCTCGCATATTCCGAAGCGATGGCCGATAACCTCCTCGCCGCCATGAACGCCGCCGATTACAGCGCCTTCTCCCGCGATCTGAGCGACGCCACCGCCAAAGCCATCAATGAACAGGAATTCCAGAAGATGCTCGACCTGCTGACGCCCAAAATCGGCGCGTACCAGTCGCGCCAGGTAGACCGGGTAGAGCAGGTCGGTGACAATGTAGCCGTAATCTATACTGCCACCTTTGAAAAAGAAGACGGCGTCACCATCCGCCTGGTGTTTAGCAGCGCCGAGCCGCACCAAATCGTCGGGTTATGGTTCGACTCGCCCAATCTCCGCAAGAAGTAGCCCCCTTCAACCAACGCCCCCCTCAACGGGGGGCGTTGGTGAAATGATTACTCCAGCTTTTTAGCGGCCTGCCACAACGTTTCCATCTCATCCAGGCTCATGTCCGACAGCTTTTTGTTCTGCTCGCGTGCCGCCTGCTCGATGTAAGCGAAACGCTGCTTAAACCGCTGATTGGCGCGCCGCAGCAGGGTTTCAGCATCGGCTTTGTGCCAGCGGATGAGGTTCACCAGGGCAAACAGCAGATCGCCCAATTCTCGTTGGCGCTCATCTTCATCCACGGCGCTTTCCAGTTCGGCCCATTCCTCTTTGACTTTCTCAATCACCCCATCAACATTGGGCCAGTCAAAGCCCACGTGCGCGGCCCGTTCCTGGTACGACTGGGCCTGGTTGAGGGCCGGCAGCACTTTGGGAAGGCCGTCGAAAATGCCCTTGGTTTTGCTCTTCCCTTGCGCCTGGCGTTCCTGCTCCTTCAGCGCCTCCCAGTTGCGCAGTACCCCGGCGGTTCCATCTACCTGCACCTCGCCAAAGACGTGCGGGTGACGGTAAACGATCTTGCGGTGAATGCCCTGAACAACGTCCACCAGGTTAAACTCACCTTCCTCGCTGGCAATCTGCGCCAGCATCATTACCACCATGAGAACATCGCCCAATTCTTCGCGCACGCCGACCAGATTCCCCTCATCCAGGGCATCCAAAGCCTCGTAAGCCTCTTCAATGAGGTTGGGCATCAGCGAGGTGAGCGTCTGTTCCTTATCCCAGGGGCAGCCATCGGGGGCGCGCAGGTGCGCCACGATTTCCTGAAACGCTTCCAGCGCGGCATCCGGCGCCAGCGGCGGCACGTACAGCGCCGTCATCAGCCCAACGTGCGGGCTGCGGTCAATCTCATACAGCGCCAGGTCTTCGACCACCTGCCGGGCCGTCCCCGCCGCGTGAACGAGGCGCACCGGATGCTCGTCGGGGTAGAGCGCGTTAAGGGTGAGCTTCACGTCCGACGCCACCTGCCGCGAATAAATCTGCGCGATCAGAGCTGGCTGGTTGGGTGGAAACGGCGGGACGTGCAGACCGCCCAGTTCGATCCCATCCACCAGCGCCATTGCCGGGTACGGGTCCACTCCCAGAGCCGAAAAGACCGGCTCTAAAAAGCTAAGGCCCTCGATCACGCGCACCGGCAGACCCTCCGCCGCCGCGCGCCGGGCGATCTCTGGCCCGGTGGCCTCGGCCACAAAGGGGTGCCCGGGGACGGCATAGGTAACGCCCTCTGCCCGGCGGCCCAATTCCAATACGCGCTCCACGATGCGCGCGTAGACATCTTCAAAACGCTCGCCCTGCTCGTAATACTCGTCAAATGAGATCACCTTTAGATTCGGCGGGAAGCCTTCTACGGTGGGGTGCTGGCGGGTGCGCACCACAATCTCATCAATCGAAGTGATCCACTGCCAGGCCTGGCGCGTCAGCAAATCTGGGTCGCCGGGACCTAACCCCAGCAGGGTAATTCCGCGTCTGGTTGGGTTTTCCGATGTCACTTTTTCTCTTCTCCCACATCTAAAAGAAGGTGGTTTTTAACATGAAGTTTGTAAACTACCTGAAAGCAGCGTGGCGGCGATCAGGGGGGCGGTTCCCACGCGGCTGTAACCAATGCATTGTACCAGACTGTGTTCTGTAACTCGTAAAATCAGGAGGAAATAACTATGATCAACGAACCGCTGGGTTTTGAAGTCACGCTCCAGCAGCCTTATGAACAGGCCATCGAAACCGTGACCGCCGCCCTGAAAGCGCAGGGATTTGGCATCCTCACCCGCATTGATGTGCGCGCCACGCTGAAAGAGAAACTGGGCGCAGAGTTCCGTCCCTATGCCATTCTGGGAGCCTGCAACCCGCCTCTGGCGCACCGCGCCCTCACTGCCGCCCCCCAGATGGGCCTGCTGCTGCCCTGCAACGTCACCGTTGAGGAAAGCCAGCCCGGCGTCAGCCTGGTACGCATTGCCAATCCCCAGGCCATGCTCGCATCCGCCGGCAACCCCAATGACGCAGACCTGCAAGCCGTCGCCGACCAGGCTACTGCCAAACTCAAAGCTGTAACCGGCGCATTAAGTCAGCTTTAAAAGGCCACCAGACTCAACGAAAAGCACGGCATATGGCGATGTGTTCGCATCACCATATGCCGTGCTTCTGCATTTCATCCAACCGCAAAACCTTCTTACCAATCCAAAACGAACTTCCGTATTGATTATGAGCGGCTTTGCCGTTCACAATCAACACAGAAATCGGGTTTTTAACGCTTGGTGTAGGTTGGGGCCTTGCGGGCGCGCTTGAGACCGGGCTTCTTGCGTTCCTTAACGCGCGGGTCGCGGGTGAGGAACCCGGCTTTGCGCATCAGGGGGCCAAAGTCGGCGCTCATTTTTGCCAGAGCGCGCGCCATGCCCAGCTTCACCGCATCCACCTGGCCGGTCACGCCGCCGCCCTTCACCACCACGGTGATATCCAGGGTCGAGCGTTCCTGGCCCGCCGCCAGCACCGGCGCAACAATAGTTTCGAGATCGCCCAGGCGGGTGAAGTACTCTGCGGCATCCTTCTCGTTTACGATGAAACGTCCAGAACCGCTCATCACGCGCACGCGGGCGGTCGCTTCTTTGCGGCGACCAACGCCTTCAAAATACTGAACAGACATAATCCCTACGCTCCTGTAACAGTCTGCGGCTGCTGAGCGGTGTGGGGGTGCTCGCTGCCCGCATAGATCTTGAGTTTCTTGATCAACCGCCGCCCCAGTTTGTTATGGGGGAGCATGCCCCATACCGCCGCGCGGATGACACGATCGGGACGGTTCTTCATCTGATCGCGCAGGTTCACGGTTGTCAGCCCACCCGGATAACCGGAGTGGCGATAGTAATTTTTCTCATCCAGGCGCTTGTTGGGAATCTCTAACGCGGCGGCGTTGATCACCACCACAAAATCACCCATTTCTACACCAGGGGTGTAGGTGGGCTTATGTTTGCCCAACAAGTACCCTGCAATCTGGGTCGCCAGGCGGCCAATGCCCTGGCCTTTTGCATCCACCAGCAGCCAGTTGGCCTCTGGTCGGCCTTTGATGACATACGTCTTATCCACTGCCATAATCTCACCTTACTGCAAAGGTTGTTCTCATCAAACGTTTATTCCTGTGTTACCGGCCCACGCTCCGGCGGGTAAAAAACCTGCTTCAGAATCAGCCCCTGGGGCGGGGCCAGGCCGGGGGTGACGGGTTGGGCCTGTTGCACAGCGGCGGCCAGCGCCGCCAGGCTCATCCGGCCCTGCCCGACCAGCACCTGCACAAACACCATCCGGCGCACCATGTGATACAGGAAGGCGTTAGCGACCACCTCAAAGCGCACCAGCCCATCTTCGCTTTCCTGCCAGACGGCCCGCTCCACCACGCGCCGGGTGCTTCCTCCGGGCCGGAGTGGAGCGCCCAAAGCAGCAAAATCGTGGTCGCCAGGCAGCAGGCGGGCAGCGGCTTGCAGGGCTTCCAGGTCACAGGCCGGCCAGACACGCCAGGCAAACCGTTCACGCAAAGGGTCGCGCACCGGGGCAAACAGCAAATGATAATGATAGCAGCGCCATTGCGCGTCGTAGCGCGGATGAAAATCTGCCGCCGCCCGCTCCACGCTCCGCGCCGCCACATCGGGCGGCAGGTGCGCGTTAAGCGCATTCCGCAGTGCATCGAGCGAGTGCGGCCACGTGAGGTCAAAGGCAATCACCTGCCCCTCCGCGTGAACGCCGCTGTCTGTTCGCCCCGACGACAAAATTGCCCTGCCCTGCCAGTTCAGGCTCCGCAGAGCTGCTTCCACCACCCCTTGGACCGTACGGGCCTGCCCCTGGCGCTGGAAGCCTTCAAACTGCGTGCCGTCGTAGGCTAAAGTAACTTTGTAACGTTCCATAATTCCCCACCCCGGCCCTTTTCAGAAGAAGCACGGAATGGGCCCAGACTGCGGTTAGCCTTCCACCAGTTCCAGCAGCACCATCTCGGCCGCATCGCCCAGGCGGGGCGCAAGCCGCAGGATGCGGGTGTAACCACCCGGCCGGCTGGCATAGCGGGGCGCAATATCATCAAACAGCTTGCGCACATTGGCGGCATTCGCCAGGCGAGCCGCCGCCAGGCGGCGCGCATGCACCTTGCCGGCATCGTCTTTGTCGGCGCTGCGCCGCGCAATCGTAATCAGCCGCTCCGCCTCGCCGCGGATCGCCAGCGCCTTGGCACGGGTAGTCGTAATCCGCTCGTGCTCAAAGAGCTGGTTGATCAGGGTACGCCGCAGGCCAATGCGTTGATCCTTCGTCCGTCCTAATTTATAACCACTAACTCCGTGTCGCATGGTTCTTACTCCACAGTTTTCTCGTCTCGCAGGAAGCCTTTCTCCTGCATCTTCTGGCGCAACTCGTCCAGGCTCTTCTCGCCAAAGTTGCGGATGGACATCACCGCTTCGTCGCCCTTTTCCAGCAGTTCCAGCACGTCGCCCACGGTGGTGATGCCCGTGCGTTTGAGAGAGTTGAACACCCGCACCGAAAGGTCCAGGTTTTCAATCGGCGTTTCAGCCGCTTCGCTCGTCAGTCGGCTGCCCGTCACTTCCTTCTCAGCGCCGATCACCAGCGTTTCTTCGGTAACGCCCGCCACGTAGCGGAGATGCTCGATGAGGATCTTAGAAGCCGTGCTCATGGCACGCTCTGGGCTGATGGTTCCGTCCGTCCACACTTCCATGGTCAGGCGGTCAAAATTCGTACTCTGACCCACGCGGGCGGCGCTGACCGTCCAGTTCACCCGGCGCACCGGGCTGTAAATGGCATCCACCGGCAGTTCGCCGATGGGCAGGCGACCGCTGCGCTCCGGAGCGGGCGAATAACCGCGCCCGCGCTCCACGGTCAGGTCAATTTCCAGCCGGGTGCTTGGATCATCCACCGTGAACAGGTACAGCTCCGGGTTGACAATCTCCACTTCCGCTGGCGTCTGGATATCCGCAGCCGTCACCACGCCCTCGCCGCGCACGTCGAGATGCAGGTGGGCGGTATCCACATCGTGTAACATCAGGCGCAGTTGCTTGATCTGCAACATCACCTGGATGACGTCTTCGCGCACACCCGGGATGTCGCTGAACTCGTGTAACACATCCGAAATCCGGATGGAGGTCACCGCAGCGCCTTCCAAAGACGAGAGCAGCACGCGCCGGAGCGCGTTCCCTAACGTGATTCCATATCCCCGATCCAGGGGACTGATCACAAACTTCCCATAGTTACGAGCTTCTGCTTCTCGTTCTACTTTCGGCGTCACCATGTTACTAAGAGCAGCCACGATTCACCCCTTTCAGGCAAGTGTTTCTAATCAAAGGATTTCAGCCTGAGTATTGGTGTTAGCGCGAGTAATACTCGACGATTAATTGCTCGTTCAGGTTGCCGTCAATCTCCGAGCGTTCGGGCAGGCGTAGCACGCGCCCATAGTACCCGCGCACGTCGCGTTCCAGCCACAGCGGGGCTACGCGCTTTTCGGCAACGTCCACAACATTCTTCCAATAGGTCTTCTTGCGCGCATTTTCGGCCACCGTCACTACGTCACCCGGCTTAAGCAGCATCGAGGGGATGTCGGCCTTGTGACCGTTCACCTGAATGTGGCCGTGATTGACCAACTGGCGGGCGGCGGCGCGGTCATCGGCAAAGCCCAGGCGGAAGATCACATTATCTAACCGGGTCTCCAGCGACTGGAGCAGCACCAGGCCGGTCAGGCCGGTGCGGCGGCGGGCAATGCCAAAGTAGCGCCGGAACTGGCGCTCAAAGACGCCGTATACACGGCGGGCCTTCTGCTTGGCGCGCAACTGGCGGGCATAGTCCGATTCACGATCCATGCGGCCCTGCTTGCTGCGGCCATGCTGGCCGGGGGCGAAACCGCGCTTTTCAAAAGAGCACTTCGGCCCGTAGCAGCGTTCACCCTTTAAAAACAGTTTTTCACCTTCTCGCCGGCAGAGTTTGCACACCGGCCCAATATACTTTCCCATAGATTCCCTCTCTCAATTACACGCGGCGTTTCTTCGGAGGCCGGCAGCCATTGTGCGGAACCGGCGTAATGTCAGAGATCGAGCGCACGCGGACGCCCATCGATTGAACCGCCCGGATGGCCGACTCGCGGCCCGGACCGGGACCTTTGACGATCAGGTCAGCTTCCTGAAGCCCCATGCTCATCGCGGTCTTCACAGCCTGTTCCGCCGCCAGGCGCGCGGCAAAAGGCGTGCTTTTGCGCGACCCCTTGTAGCCAGCCGAACCCGAGCTGCCCCAGCATAAGGTGTTACCCTGCTGGTCGGTAATGGTAACAATCGTATTGTTGAAAGAAGCATAAACGTGGATCTGTCCAGAAGTGACGTTTCGCTTTACTTTCTTCGTGGTAGCGGCGCGACGCGTCGAGCGTACGTTTTGTGCCATATTTCCTCGCTATCAACCTTTCTGTAATCTTCGCAATCCATAATCTCGTTCCGGGGCCTTTCGGCCGGGCAGCCGCGGGTGAGAAGGAAACCCTCCCGGCCTCAATTCCCACAGAACCAGATTACTTCTTCGCTCCACGGCGGCGACCGCGTCCGGCAACCGTCTTCTTCGGCCCCTTGCGGGTGCGCGCGTTCGTCCGGGTGCGCTGGCCGCGGACCGGCAAGTTCCGGCGATGGCGCAGGCCGCGATAGCAACCAATTTCAATCAGCCGCTTGATGTTCATCTGCACTTCGCGGCGCAGGTCGCCTTCAACCTTATAGCTGCGAGCGATAAAATCACGCAGCGAAGCCAGTTCGGCCTCACTCAGGTCCCGCACCCGCGTATCGGGGTTTACGTTAGTCGCGCTCAAGATAGTGCGCGCCCGCGTGGGACCAATTCCATAAATGTAGGTCAGCCCTACTTCAACCCGCTTGTTGCGCGGAAGATCAACGCCTTCAATTCTCGCCATGTTTCACTATCCCTGTCGCTGTTTGTGCTTTGGGTTATCGCAGATCACATACAAAACGCCTTTGCGCTTGACGATCTTGCACTTCGCGCAACGCTTCTTAATAGACGGAGATACATGCATGATTCCTACTCCTCGTTTTTTCCATCAACCCAATAATTCCGTCGAAAATTTCGCCTTCTTAGCCAAAGCCTCGATTATACAGCTTATCCTCAACTTTGTCCAGTATTGGCCTTGTTTTCGCTCTCAGAACTGAAATTCACGACGTTCAGGCGGGTTTGACTTTCATCAATGACCGTTAGAATGTACGGACCATCCGCAGTGACTGCAACCGTATGCTCAAAGTGGGCCGTCAGGCTGCCGTCTTCCGATGCTACCGTCCACTCATCCGGCAGCACTCTCGTCCGGTAACTGCCGGCCAGCACCATTGGCTCCAGCGCAATCGTCATGCCGGGGCGCAGCAGCAGCCCGCGCCCGGCCACGCCATAGTTGGGAACCTGCGGGCCTTCGTGCATTGAGCGGCCCACGCCATGCCCGGTGTACTCGCGGGTCACGCTGAACCCCCGGCTCTCCACGTACCTTTGGATCGCCGCGGAGACATCCCCTACCCGGTTGTTCGCCACCATCATGCGGATGCCCTCATACAGCGCGCCTTCGGTTACTTCTAACAACCGCCGAGCCCCTTCGGATATCTGGCCTACGCCCGCTGTAAAAGCCGAGTCGGCTACGAACCCTTCATACACCACGCCGCTGTCCACCGAGACGATATCGCCTTCCTTCAGCTTGCGCTTGCCCGGAATGCCATGCACCAATTCATCGTTTACGCTGATGGTCGTGCTGGCCGGATAGGGGTAAGGGCCGGGATAATTCTTGAACGGCGAGTACACCCCATACTTGCGCATCACCTCTTCGGCTGCCGCGTTCAGGTCAGCGGTCGTTACGCCGGGCCGGATAATCGCGCGCGCCGCCGCCAGCGCCTCGGCATTAATTCTGCCGGCCACTCGCATTATCTCCAGCTCGCGCGCGCTTTTAATCGTTATTTGCCGGTCCCAGGCCATGCTTCTTCTTCCTTCTACTCTCTGCCGGCTCCCCGCCGATTGGCTCAATCGGCGGGACTGCCGGAAAAATTGTTCATCACTTGCGGATGGCTGACAGAATCTCCTGCGAGACCTTTTCAATCGGCTGCGTGCCGTCAACTTCTACCAGCACACCCTTGTTGCGGTAATACTCAATCAGCGGAGCAGTCTGTTCCATATAAACCCGGATGCGCCGCTCCACCGTCTCGGGCTTATCATCTTCCCGCTGGATCAACTCCGTACCATCTTCGTCACACCGGCCCGATACTTTGGGCGGCTTGTTGACCGCGTGATACACCCGCCCACAGGTCGGGCAAGACCAGCGCCCGCCCAGGCGCTCGATCAATACCGAGGCCGGGACGGAAATATACGGAACGCTCTCCACCTTTCCGCCCTGCTCGCCCAACATCTTATCCAACGCCTCGGCCTGAGCCGGCGTGCGCGGAAAGCCGTCGAACAATACCCCTTTCTGGCAGTCAGGGCGGGCAATGCGGTCTTTCACCATGGCGATGGTCACGTCATCCGGCACCAGCTCGCCGCGGTTCATATACCCCTGGGCCAGTTTGCCCAGTTCCGTCTGATTCTTAAGGTTCTCGCGGAACAAGTCGCCCGACGAAATATGCGCCAGGCCCATTTCTTGCGCAATGACCTCTGCTTGTGTTCCTTTGCCCGCGCCGGGAGGCCCAAGCAGTACGATGTAGGTAGCCATGTCTTCCTCGCTTAACCGCGGATCAGGTTCTCATCGTAACCGTGCAGTTTCAGCTCGGTTTCGATAATCATAAACGTGTCGCGCACCACGCCCACCACAATCAGCAGCCCGGCGGCGGTGACCAGCCCCAGGCCCGCCCGCCCGGATACCGGGAAGATGGGCGTCAGAATGTACGGCAGCACCGCCACAATCCCCAGGAACAACGCCCCCGGCAGAGTGATGCGCCGCTGCACTTTGGTCAGATATTTCTGGGTGGGAGCGCCGCGCGTTACCCCAGGGATTTGCGCGCCCTGACGTTTGAGGTTTTCACCGTAATTCTGCTGGGCAAACAGCACATCCGTGTAGAAGAACGTAAACGCCACCACCATCAAGAAGTAAAACAGCGCGTACCAGCCGCTGGTGCCGCCGAAAATGCTCACTACACTGGTGGCAAAATTGCGCACCCATTCCGTCTGAGAACCCTGGAACCAACTGGCGACCAGGGCCGGGAAGGTCAGAATCGCCTGGGCGAAGATCAGCGGGATCATGCCGGCCATATTGACCATCAGCGGCAGGTTACTGCGCACCGGCATGGACATGCGGTTGCCCACGCGCCGGCCGGGGAACATCACTGGCACGTTGCGGCGGCCCTGCTGCACAAACACAATGGCGAAGATCGTTAGCAGCAAAATCACCAGGATCAGCGCCAGCATCCACCACCAGTTCTGCTGATCGCTCAACACCGCCGCCAGGTTATTCGGAATCTGCGAAACAATGCCGGCAAAAATAATCAACGAAAGACCCTGGTTCGGAATGCCGTACTCCGAAATGAGCTGGCCCAGCCAGATCCCAAACATCGTACCCGCCACCATCGTCACCAGCACCGTGATCGTCGGGAGCAGATTCGCGCCGCTAAAGCCGTAGTTTTGCAGCACCTGCCCACCAACCAGCGAGTTAAAAATGTTGATCTGCCCAATCGCCGACAACAGCGCCATCGGGATGGTCAGGATCATGGTCCACTTTTCCATCCAGATCCGCCCCTGGCGCGGATCATCCTTCAGGCGCTGTTCAAGCGCCGGGATGATCGGCACCAGCAGTTGGACGATGATTTGGGCCGTAATGTAGGGGTAAACGCCCATCGCCAGGATCGAAAAGTTCGTCATCGTGCCGCCAGACAGCAGGTTCAGCAGGTTCAGCAGGCCCGCGGCTGGGTTGTTGCCCTGTGTCAGGGATCGGATCAGTTCACGATCGATCCCTGGCACAGGAATATTGGCTGCCAGGCGATATAGGATCAGCAATGCCACCGTGATGAGCAGCTTTTTCCGAATATCCTCGGATTTCCACAGGTAACGCCAGGCTGACCGCTTCATACAGAAGTCTCCTCAGTCGCCATGGTTAGGCGATAATTTCAACGCTGCCGCCGGCAGCCTCGATTTTCGCGCGGGCGCTTTTCGTCACCCGCTGGACGCGGACCTTGAGCGGCACGCTGACCTCGCCGCGGCCCATAATCACCACCGGGTTGCCCGGCTTGTGCAGCATCTTCCAGCTCGCCAGCGTTTCGGGAGACACTTCGGCGTTGGCTTCAAAGCGGCTTAACTGTTCGAGGTTAATTTCGTTATATTCCACCTGGTTCGGCGGGGTAAAACCTTCACCGCGTCGGAACGGCAGGCGGCGGTAAAAGGGCAGGTTACCGCCCTGGCGGTAGAGATGCCCGCCCGTGCCAGAGCGCGCGCCCTCGCCTTTGGTGCCGCGCCCGGCGGTCTTACCCTGCCCGGCGGCGTGGCCCTGGCCCTTGCGCTTCCCGCGCTTCTTGGCGCCTGGATTGGGGATTAGATCATGCAGTTTCATCAGTTCTACCTACACTTCTTCAACTTTGACGAGGTGATTCACCTTCAACAGCATCCCGCGCACCACCGGCGTATCTTTGTGAATCACCGACTGGTGCAGCTTGCGCAGTCCCAGCGCGCGGATGGTCGCCTTGTGGCGCTCGGAATAGCCAATGGCGCTCTTCACATAGGTGATGCGCAGTTTCTTTTCCTGGGTGTCGTTCTCAGCCATTGCTCTTCCTCCGTTCCCAGAAGGGCAGCAGGTCCTTCACGTCTTTGCCGCGCCGGGCCGCTTCTTCTTCAGGGCTCTTGAGCTGTGCCAGAGCGTCAAACGTCGCCTGGACAACGTTGAGGACATTGGCACTGCCCAGCGACTTGGTCAGAATGTCGCGGATGCCAGCCGCCTCTAACACGGCGCGCACACCACCCGCGGCGATTACGCCAGTACCGGGCGAGGCAGGCTTCAACAGCACGCGGGCCCCGGCCAGCCGGCCAATCACCTCGTGCGGAATGGTCGTGCCGCGCAGCGCCACCTTGCGCATGCTCTTATGCGCGCGCTCGGTCGCCTTGCGCATGGCTTCGGGTACTGCATTGGCTTTGCCCACTCCCAGGCCAACCCGCCCGTGATTGTCGCCAGCCACCACCGTCACCCGGAAAGAGAAACGGCGGCCGCCTTTCACGACTTTGGCAACGCGCGCAATTTCGATCACGCGCTCGTCATATTGCAGTTCCGAAGTCCCAGCTTGATATTCGATCATTTCCATGGTTCAGGCCCTTCCTTCTAAAATTCCAGCCCGCCCTTGCGAGCGCCATCGGCCAGCGCCTTCACGCGCCCGATATAACGGAACCCGCCGCGGTCAAAAACAACCTGGCTGATGCCCTTCTCTTTGGCGCGCCGCGCCACCAGTTCACCTACCAGTTGGGCCTGTTCGGTCTTCTTCAGACCGGCCACTTTGGCGCGCAGCTCATGGTCGATGCTCGAAGCCGCTGCCAGGGTACGACCTGCAACGTCGTCGATCACCTGGGCGTAAATCTCCGCTTCACTGCGGAATACATTCAGCCGGGGGCGCTCGGGAGTGCCGGTGATAAATTTGCGGACGCGGCGATGGCGTCGCGCGCGAGATTCAGCACGTGATAATTTTGCCATGAGAGCACCTACTTCTTACCCTTACCCTTACCGGATTTACCAGCCTTGCGGCGGATCTTTTCGCCCAGGTAGTGCAGCCCTTTCCCGTGATACGGTTCCGGCGGGCGGATGCTGCGCACATTGGCCGCCACCTGGCCCACCTGCTCCTTATCGGCTCCGGCAATTTTGATCTGGCGCGTCTTGGCGTCCACATCAAAGCTAATGCCGTCTTCTGGCTCCACCACCACCGGGTGCGAATAGCCCACATACAAGACCAGGTTTTTACCATTCATTTCAGCGCGGTAGCCCACGCCGTCCCATTCCAGCACGCGGGTGAAACCGGCGCTCACGCCCGTCACCATGTTGTTGACCAATGCGCGAGCCGTGCCGTGCAGCGCCCGATGCGTGGCATCTTCCGCTTCGCGGGTCACCACCAGGGCACCGTTCTCCATCTGAAAGTTCACGCCCGGGGCAAAGGTGCGCTCCAAAGTCCCCTTCGGACCTTTGATGCGCACGTGCAAGCCCTGAACGTCCACCTGCACACCCGACGGAACGGTAATTGGTAATCGTCCTACTCGAGACACAATAACCTCCTTACATCCTGCCAGGCTACCAGACCTTGCAGAGAAGTTCGCCGCCCACGCCTAACTGGCGCGCGCGCTGCCCGGTCATCACCCCTTTGGGGGTGGAGAGGATGGCAATGCCAATCCCCGCCAGTACCCAGGGGATTTCAGACTTGCGGGTGTACACCCGGCGACCTGGGCGGCTTACCCGTTCCAGACCGGTGATCACTGGGCGGCGCTGGCGGCGCTCGCCTACGTATTTCAGCTTCAGGCGCAGCACCTTCGCCGCCGGGATCTCCCCATCCACCACTTCGTAGCCCTCGATATAGCCCTCTTCCTTCAGAATGCGGGCAATTTCTACTTTAATCTTCGAGCTGGGCATTGCTACCAGGGTTTGGCCGGCCATAACCGTGTTGCGCACACGCGTCAACATATCAGCAATTGGGTCATTTACACTCATCGTACTTCCTCCAGACCGGCTACCAGGATGACTTCATCACGCCGGGAATCTTGCCCTGCAGCGACAGCTCTCTGAAGCAAATGCGGCACAGACCAAACCGGCGAATATACCCGCGCGGCCGCCCGCAGCGTTCGCAGCGATTGCGCACCTGATTGGGGAACTTCCGTCGCGTCTCGCGGATAACAATGGACTTCTTAGCCATATTAATCCTTTCTAAATGGCATGCCCAGCATTTCTAACAGTCGGGCAGCCTGCTCGTCATTGTTGGCGCTGGTCACGATAGTAATTTCCATACCCCGAATCTTGTCGATCTTATCGTATTCGATCTCAGGGAAGATCAACTGCTCACGTAGACCCAGCGTGTAGTTGCCGCGCCCGTCAAACGCATCGCGCGGCACGCCGCGGAAGTCGCGCACGCGCGGCAGCACAATGTTCAGCAGGCGGTCCAAAAAGGCCCACATGCGCTCGCCGCGCAGCGTCACCTTGACGCCAATCGAGCGGCCCTCGCGCAGTTTAAAGTTGGCAATGCTCACGCGCGCCTTCGTCACTACCGGCTTCTGGCCGGTAATTTGCATCAGGTCGCTCACGGCAGCGTCCAGCGCCTTGGGGTTATCCAGCGCCTCGCCCATACCGATGTTGACGACCACTTTCTTAATCTGCGGCACCTGCATCACGTTGGTCAGGTTCAATTGCTCCTGCAACGCGGGCACCAGCTCGGACTGATATCGCTCTTTCAATCTGTTCATTGCATCACTCCGCGGCCTACTCGTCAATGATGGCCTGGCACTGCTTGCACACCCGGGCGCTCACTTCGCCGTCGCGCTGCAAGCCCACGCGCGTGGCCTTGCCGCACTTGGGGCAGACCAGCATCACATTAGAGATGTGGATGGGGGCCTCAAAGCGCACCCGCCCGGGGTTGATGGTGCGTCCCTGCGTCTGCACCTGGCGTTGGTGCTTGGTGCGCAGGTTTACGCCCGCCACAACCACCCGGTTTTCCTGCGGGTCCACGCGGATGACCTCACCGCGCTTGCCCTTGTCTTCTGAGCGGCCGCTAATTACTTCTACCGTATCACCTTTTCGAATCTTGACCTTCATGGCCTCGCTCCTACGCCGGCGCCTAGATGACCTCTGGGGCCAGCGAAACAATCTTCATAAAACCTTTCTCACGCAGCTCGCGGGCGACGGGGCCAAAGATGCGCGTTCCACGGGGGTTCAGGTTGTTATCCAAAATTACAGCGGCATTGTCATCAAAACGAATGCTCGAACCATCCTCGCGCCGCCATTCCTTGGCACAGCGCACAATGACGGCCTTCACGATATCGCTCTTCTTCACCGTACCCTGCGGCGCAGCCGACTTAACCGTGCAGATGACGATATCGCCGACCCGGCCGTAGCGGCGCGTAGAGCCACCCATAATGTGCATCACCAGGAGCTCGCGCGCCCCGGTGTTATCGGCTACTTTCAGGCGAGTTTCTTGCTGGATCATGGCTCACATACTCCTACATCTAAAGCGCCGTTATTCCACAGTTTCAGCCGGGGTGGGTTCCACCGCAGCCGCTTCGTCACGGCGAATAATGCTTTCCACGATCCAACGCTTCTCGCGTGAAATCGGGCGGGTTTCAACGATCACAACCCGGTCACCCAACTTGGCGCCCAGTTCATTGTGAGCTTTGAAACGCTTGGAACTGTGCACCACCTTCTTATACAGCGGGTGCTGGTAAGTGCGGGTCACTTCCACAACCACGGTCTTCATCATTTTGTCACTGGTGACTACCCCAGTCATTCGACGCCGATTGTTCATCTCTAACCTTCCTTGGCCTGTTCCCGTTCTCGTTCTGTCAACAGGGTCTCAAAGCGGGCAATCAACCTGCGCGTCTGCTTCAAGCGGCTGGTATCCGTCAGTTGTCCGGTAACCACCTGGAAGCGCAGGTTCATCAATTCCTGACGGGCGTCGGCCAGCTTCGACCGCAATTCATCAATCGAAAGTAAGCGCATTTCTGAGGTCTTCATGCCTGTTCTCCTACGGTCTCTTCTTTCGCTACAACTTTGGTCTTGATGGAGAACTTATAGGCTGCCTGCTGGAGAGCCATTTTGGCAACATCGGCCGGCAGGCCGCCAACCTCGAACATAATGCGGCCCGGGCGAACCACTGCCACCCAGTATTCCACGTTCCCTTTCCCCTTGCCCATGCGGGTTTCCGGCGGGCGGTGGGTGTAGGGGTGATCGGGGAAAATCCGAATCCAGACTTTCCCGCGGCGCTTCATCTCACGCACGATCGCGCGGCGCGCAGCTTCGATCTGTCGGGCCGACACCCAGCCGGGTTCGAGGGCCTGTAAGCCAAACTCGCCCGTCTGGAGTTCCGCGCCGCGCAGAGCCTTGCCCGTCATGCGTCCGCGATGCTGCTTGCGCCACTTGACACGTTTTGGCATCAACATAGTCGTTACCTCTTTCTTCGTTAGCTCTCGCGCCAGAACCCCGGCGCTTCACGCCCAGGTCCTGCGAGAGCGACTGCTATTCACTGACGTAAACGCCTTCGGTGGCCTGGGCTTTTTCTTCGACCGGAGCCGATATTTCGCCCTTGTATACCCACACCTTCACGCCGATACGCCCGTAGGTCGTCAGCGCCTCAGCGCGGGCGAAATCAATATCGGCGCGCAGGGTTTGCAGCGGCACGCGGCCTTCGCGCAGCCACACACTGCGGGCCATTTCGGCCCCGCTCAGGCGGCCTTGCACTTCCACTTTGATGCCCTGCGCCCCCTGGCGCATGGCCTGTTGTAAGGCCCGCTTCATGGCGCGGCGGTAGCTCACGCGGCGCTCAATCTGCCCCGCCAGGTTCTGCGCCACCAACAGCGCGTCAATATCCGGCGACTTGATCTCTTTGATCTCCAGATCAATCTTCTTGCCCGTCAATTGCTCAAGATCGGCGCGGACCTTCTTCACGCTCTCGCCCTTGCGGCCAATCAGGATGCCCGGCTTGGCGGTGTGAATAATCACCTTCACCTTGCCCGGGAAACGCTCCACCTCAACCCGCGAGACGCCCGCTTTATCTGCGTCTTTGTAAATCATCTGGCGGATCGCAAAATCCTGAGCCAGGTTATCGCGGTAATCTTTGCCTCGCGCAAACCACCGGCCTTCCCAGTTCTTGGTGACGTTCAGGCGAAATCCGACTGGATTAACTTTTCGACCCATAAGTCTCTCCTGGTTCCTTTCTAATTACTCACGCTCGCGCAGCACGATGGTCAGGTGCGAGGAACGGCGCAGCAGCGGCTTGAAACGCCCGCGCGCGCCAAACCGGCGCCATTTGCGTGTAGGACCTTCATCCGCCAGGATCTCGTGAATATACAGATCATCGCGGCTGACGCCGAAGTTCTCTTCAGCATTGGCAATAGCCGAGCCGAGCAGTTTGCTGACGTGCCGGGCGGCCTTGTTCGGTAAGAATTTGAGGGTGTTGATCGCCTCTACCGCATCCTTGCCGCGCACCAGGTTCACCACCAGGCGGGCCTTCTGGGCAGAAACGTCTACAAACCTCAGTTGGGCGCGGATATCAGTTGCCATGGCTTATCTCCTGGCCTTCGCCGCAGAGGATTTCTCCGCCACATGACCGCGGAAAAGGCGGGTAGGGGCAAATTCACCCAGGCGATGGCCGACCATGTTCTCGGTGATGTAAATCGGCACGTGGCGGCGGCCATCGTGGATAGCAATGGTATGCCCAACCATCTGCGGGAAGATGACGCTGTCGCGGCTCCACGTGCGGATCACTTTCTTTTCGCCGCGGGCGTTCATCTGCTCAATTTTCTGCAAAAGCTTCGGCTCAACGAATGGGCCTTTCTTCAAAGATCGAGACATCTCTACGTACCTCTTTCGTTCGGTTCAAATCTGGTTCGAACCCCGTGTTTCACGGTCTCTACCCCGGCAACCTAGCGGGTGCCCTGATTGCGCCGGCGGACGATGTACTGGTCCGTCTTCTTATTGCGGCGCGTCTTATAGCCGCGCGTCGGTTGGCCCCACGGCGACTTGGGCCCCGGCATACCGGCCGGCTGGCGGCCTTCACCACCACCGTGCGGATGGTCGCGGGGACTCATCGCTGTGCCGCGCACCGTCGGGCGGATGCCCATATGGCGCTTGCGTCCGGCTTTGCCCAACTTGACGTTGCTGTGATCCAGGTTGCCCACCTGGCCCACCGTGGCATAGCACACCTGCCGCACCAGGCGAACCTCACCCGAGGGCAGGCGGATCTGGGCGTAGTCGCCTTCTTTCGCCAGCAGTTGAGCCGCGGCCCCCGCCGAGCGCACCAATTGCCCGCCCCGCCCCTCTTGCAGTTCGATGTTGTGAATCATCGTCCCCACCGGGATATTGGCAATCGGCAGGCTGTTGCCCGGGCGGATTTCGGCCTGCGGGCCAGACAGGATCGTATCGCCTACCGACACGCCCACTGGCGCCACAATGTAACGCTTTTCGCCATCCGCGTACACCAGCAGGGCCAGCCGCGCCGTGCGGTTCGGGTCGTATTCGATGGCCGCCACTTTCGCCGGAATGTTGAGCTTATTGCGTTTGAAATCTACCAGGCGAATGAACTGGCGGTTGCCGCCGCCCTGATGGCGCACCGTGATGCGCCCGTAAGCGTTGCGGCCAGCTTTCTTCTTGCGCACCACAACCAGCGAACGCTCGGGCTTCGTCTTGGTGATTTCTTCAAAGGTATAGCTGGTCATGTTGCGCTGACCAGGCGTAACCGGTTTATAAACTTTTACAGGCATGATTACTCTACCCCTTCAAAGATCGGAAGTCTGTCTTCGGGCGCCAGCGTAACAATCGCCTTCTTATAACCGGGGCGATGAACCACCATGCGGCGGCTGCGGGCGCGGCGCGTGCGCTTGGCTGGAACGTTCACCACATTCACCCGCACGACCGTCACATCAAAAAGCTTCTCAACCGCATCCTTCACCAGCGTGCGCGTGGCATCCTGCGCCACCTCGAACACGTATTGGTGCAGTTTACCGGAAAGATAGTTCGATTTCTCGGTCACCACTGGACGGCGGAGTACATCGTAAATCGTGCTCATCTTTTCTCGCCTCCATCCCTATCCAAAGTTCGTGTTTAACACTTCGAGCGTTGCCAGCGGCAGAACCACTTTGTCGTAGGCCAGCAAATCACGAATATTGAGATAGCGCGCTAACAACACCTTGGCGTCGGGAATGTTGTTGGCCGAGCGATACACGGCCTCATAAGCTTCCTTCTCAGGAACGAGGATGAGGGCGCTGTCATCGCCAACCAGGGCATTCAGGGCCTTCGCCATCAGGCGGGTTTTTGGTTCGGGGAGGTCCATATTCTCCACGACCACAATATTGCTCTCAGCCGCCTTCACCGATAGGGCCGAGCGCAAAGCCGCTCGGCGCATCTTCTTGGGCATCGCCTGCTCATACGAGCGCGGGTGCGGGGTGTGGACTTTAGCGCCACCTACCCAATGGGGTGCGCGCGTAGAACCCTGGCGGGCGCGCCCCGTCCCCTTCTGACGCCACGGCTTGCGGCCGCCGCCCGAAACTTCGTTGCGGGTCTTGGTATCATGCGTCCCCAAGCGCGCGTTCGCCATCTGGCGCACGTAAGCCTGGTGCATCAAATCGACATATACAGGGGCTTCAAAGATACTCGGCGACAGTTCCACCGTGGTCACTTTCTGCCCGTCCATGTTGAAAACATCGACTACCATAATTCTTTCACTCCATTCTGTGGCAGGGTGTACCTTAGGCTTTGCGCGCCTCTTTGACCATCACCAGGCCGCCGCGCGCACCCGGCACGGAACCCATCACACCGATCAGGTTGCGCTCAGGGTCTACCAATACAACCTTAAGGCTCTGCGCGGTAACGCGGTCATTGCCCATATGACCGGGCCGGCGCGAACCTTTATACACACGCCCTGGAGTGGTACCAGAACTGTTCGAGCCAGGCGCGCGCTCGCGGTCCGAAGCGCCGTGCGTGCGCGGCCCACCGGCAAAGTGGTAACGCTTCACACCACCCTGGAACCCTTTCCCCTTGCTGGTCCCCACGACGTCAACCTTTTCGCCAAGCGCAAAAACCGCAACAGTCACCTGGTCGCCTTCTTTCACGTCCGGGTTCTTTACCCGAAACTCGCGCAGATAGCGCAGCGGAGGGAGATTGTTGCGTTTTAGATGCCCTAACTGGCCGCCAGTCAGGCGCTTGGGCTTGGTTTCGCCGTATCCGAGCTGGACGGCCGAGTAACCGTCTTTTTCGGGCAGGCGAACCTGGGTGACGTAACATGGCCCAGCTTCGATCACGGTTACAGGAATTGCCAAACCGTCTTCATCGAAAATCTGGGTCATGCCGATTTTCTTACCGATTAGCCCTTTTACCATATCAGTTGTCTCCTTCTCTAAGAATATGACGGGACTGTCAGCCTGGGCTAAGCTGCATCATCCCCGAGCGCGATATAGTCAGCCGCCTGTGGCCTTCCGCTGTTGGATGTGGTGGGAGGGCCAACCCAGTACGACTCTTGTATCGCCTAAGTTTCAGGCGTCTTTTTTAGGGACTTTCCCAAAACCGCTCTATTTTACCACAAACGATGTAAATTGCCAGGGCTCGCGCCCGCAATTTCCCAGCCAATCTACCGCGCACTTCCTTACTGTATGGGTTTGTGTTGTCCACCGGTGAGGATAATTGCTCTCGCCGCCAGACAACACAAACCTCGCGCGCTTTTCCTTAGATCTTGATCTCGATATCCACGCCCGCAGGCAGGTTCAGTTTCCGAAGTTCATCCACGGTCTTTGCGGTCGGCTCGATAATGTCGAGAAGGCGCTTGTGGGTGCGGATTTCAAACTGGTCCATGGACTTCTTGTCCACGTGCGGAGAGCGGTTGACTGTGTAGCGCTCAATGCGTACGGGCAACGGCACTGGGCCGGCCACGCGTGCGCCGGTGCGCTTCACGGTATTCACAATGTCCTGTGCGCTCTGGTCGATTACTCGATAATCGTAACCTTTGAGTTTAATGCGGATGCGGGTACCTTTCATAGGGTTTTCAAGAACATCACAGGTAAAACTCCTACCGAATATAAAAAATTATTGGCAGAAAGACTTTCGCTAGTTGAAGCAGCAGTGTAATGACTTTTTCATAGTTTGAGTGGTTAATAATTGGTTAGTTTGGTGAGAAGGCCGCAAGGTAAGTCCTGCGGCTTTCTTATTTTACTGCTTAATAATTTTTTCAGCCTGTACCACCGTACCATTGTAGTTAACCGTCAACACATACATCCCTCGCCGAAGGTTAGCAATAGCCATATCCGAAAGTTCATAAGTGTTAACCTCGCCATCAATGGCATAAAAAGTCTGCTGATACATTCTTTTCCCTTCGAGCGAATATATAGCTACCGTATAGTTACCCTCTGATCCCAGCAAACGTACCCTTATACGGTCAACAAACGGATTGGGAAAGACTTCGATGGCCGTACTGCTATAAGCAAACGTAGGCGCATTAACATCGAGCGGATAATATATTTTGTCAATGTTTGCATCGATCCATGCAAGTCGTTTCCACAACCAATCTTTTATAAAAGCTACCTCTTCATCGGCAGAAGCCACATAATGATCGGGACCAAAAAGATATTTGTCTTCAACCGGCCATACCTTGTAATTTAAGATACGCGAATCGGTAGTAGCCTGATAAAGCGAATCAATATAATGCATCAGGCTATCGTTCGACAGAAAATTACTGCGCAATTTCCACCAACGTTCAGCAAGTCTGTTTTTTAGCACCGTATCGCGTAGCAAGAGCTTGATATTCAGGTCGGTATTAAATTCAAACTGCCATTTGTAGGTTAGCGTTCCTTCCTGCCAGCTCGCACCTCCAAAGGCCAGATCGTAATCCCACAACGGACCGTAATTGATTACTCCACGACTGTCTTTATGAAAATAGGTACTGTACAGGTATGCATCACAGTTCTTTGTCAGTTCATTGATAATAATGTAATCAATCAGGGAATAGGGATTGATATATCGACGATATCCTTCAATAGGATCAAGAAATTTAGATGACTTTAGCGTTGCTTCGAAACTCTTGATATACCCGGTAAGATAATTCTTCTCGGCAGCAGTAACTTCATCCTTATCGGGATAAATAAATTGAACAAGCTTTCGGGTTGGTTTGTCATACTTGAACACATAACCCCCATTTTCGGGAAAAACCGTATCGCGTTTTCCAACATTTACACGATTCTTATCGCGTTTAATTTTTTCGGTAAAATAATACAATCCCATGTATTCGCCGTTGTATATCAATTCACAGAATTGGGTGCGCGGCTCGTAATGTCCCATTTTACGCCCAAGCATAAAAACCAGTTCGGTCTTAATCAGGCTTTTATCGGCAAAACTACTGAAAAGCACCCAGTCATTTTCAGCCGGCATCCCCATAAGGGATACATTCTGGTTCGATCCGTCGGCATTTTGTGTTTCCAGATTGTACGACATTTTGGGAAACCATGCCGATGATTCACCTTTACGTTCAATGGAAATATAACCCTCATACACCGGCAAATCGTTTGGTCGCTTTAATCCATGCTTATCAATAACCTTCATCCTTGCCCGAACCCTAGTATGTATTTGGGGTATCCCCATTTCATCCGTCTCAATGACAACTATTGGGAATTTTGAACTCTCCAACGGAACCTGCCTGTAATACCGAAAAGCAGCATTATATATATTGTACCAGCCGTTATTCTTCAAATTATATACAGTACAGGCAAATGACAAGTCACTGGCTACACTGTCGTTGTGAACCTCGATAGCAAAAACATTCTCCCCCAGACGAATCAACGACCGTACAATGGCAGAATCAATATAATAGCCATCAACAGGAGCCTCGTATGGGCGGTAAATATGCGACTCATGCGAACGATCGGTTGATCTGTTATATGCCACTGGGGTATCCTTCGCACCAAGATTTACCCGGATTATTTCCTGACCATTCAGGTAGGCAATGAAGCCATCGTCGTAATCGGCCAGAAAACTCATATCTCCCCAGTCCCACACATTGTCTACCTTAAATTTTATTCGCAGAAAAATACTGGGACATTTTGCTACAACAACAGTACAATCTTTAGGAGATTGCGGCCAGCCATACCCAACGACAGCAGGCTGATTGCTTTTTAACCATTGTGAATCGTCAAAATCCACTTCTTTCCATCCATCGGCAGGAGCAACAGTGCCCACCCAATAGGAAAAACCCCGATTAGTCAGCGCCGTATCAGAATTGAGCGTTATAAACGGTACCTGCGTCGTACCTGTAATAGTAAAAAAAATCAACAGAAAAAATATAAATATGCGTTTCATGGTGGTGTAAGTTAAAAACATTCTCTTGTTTTTTACAAAATCAAGTAAAAAACAATACAGCGGTAAAGGTTAACAAAATTTCATAAAAAAACAAATCCGTTAGAGGACTTAACTATAATATATTCAAAAACAGAGTGAATACAGCTAACACATAGCACGTCTTCCATAAACCATTGAACAAACCCGACTTGATACCTGAAGCCAGTGGTTGTTTAAAGGACAAATATAAATACCAAAAAGGAAGCAGGTTATGTAAAACCTGTACCAGAGTCCATTAAAGCGCATTAGGCTTAAATTTACCATAGAGGCCAACAGCTAAATGTTGCAGTATTTTTTTAAATTCTTTTTTGTCCCATCATTCTTATTGTAATGCTTTTTATATTTTTGCCTAAAAGTAAAGATATGACAGTAGCAGAGAAACTTCGCACTACGAAAAAAACCTTGTTTTCGTTTGAACTATTACCCCCATTAAAGGGACGCAGCATCGAAGACATTTACAAAGCCATAGATCCGCTTATTGAATTTGACCCCCTCAATATCAACATTACCTATCATCAACGGGAAACTGTGTATTATCCATTGCCCGATGGCACACTTGAGAAGCGTGTGGTTCGTAAGCGTCCGGGAAATGTTGCACTATCGGCAGCCATACGTTTCAGGTATAATGTTACGGTAGTTCCTCACGTGATTTGTGGAGGCCATACCCGTGACGATATTGAGGACCTGCTTATCGATTTTCATTTTCTCGAAATACATAATTTACTGCTGTTGCGTGGCGATGCTCCTAAAGGGCAGAAAATTTTTGTTCCGGAAAAAAACGGACATGCCCATACGGTTGATCTGGTTCGTCAGGTAATGGATATGAACGCCGGCCGATATCTCGATACCAACCTGAAGGATCCCCAACCCACCTGTTTTAGCGTTGGAGTAGCCGGATATCCCGAAAAACACATCGAAGCACCAAATATGGAAACCGACCTCCGATACCTCAAGGAAAAAGTGGATGCAGGAGCTGAGTATATTGTCACCCAATTGTTTTTTGACAATCAGAAGTTCTTTAGTTTCGTTGAGCAATGCCGAGCCATAGGCATTCAGGTACCCATTGTACCGGGGATTAAGCCATTGGCAACGATCAATGATATTAAGCTGGTACCTCAGATTTTTAGCTGCGATATTCCACAGGACTTTTATCGTGAACTGGAAAAATGTCAGACCAACCAGCAGGTTAAAGAAGTGGGGATTGAATGGGCAATACAGCAAGGGAAAGAACTTATAGCATTTGGAGTGCCTGCGATTCATT
>Ga0101944_10002299_pt1 | contig 31709 bp, 29 predicted proteins | sample DewCreD2012metaG_FD_75245 | JGI IMG/M metagenome (GOLD analysis project Ga0101944, IMG submission 75245) | Hot spring sediment bacterial and archeal communities from British Columbia, Canada, to study Microbial Dark Matter (Phase II) - Dewar... ... | reverse complement strand
CAGCCGCGTGGCGCCCGCCGGGCCATGCGACGCGGCAGGCGCCGCCGGAGCGGGCAGGCGCGCCGCGATGGCCTCGATTACCGGGATGCTCTCGCGCTCGGCCGCCTCGGTCTGGGAGGCCACGACGCAGGGAACGCCTGGCTTGAGGATGCCGCCCTTCTCGCGCGCGATGTCGGCCAGCGTCGGGCCCAGGACATGCTGGTGATCCAGCCCCAGGGCGGTGATGATCGTCAGGGCGGGCGCAATCACGTTGGTGGCGTCGAGCCTTCCGCCCAGGCCGGTTTCGATGACGGCGGCGCCGCAATTCTCGCTGGCGAAATGAGTCAGCGCCATTGCGGTCAGGAGTTCGAAGGTGGTGCGGTAGTTCCGTTCGGGACCGGCCGGGTCGATCGCGCCGGTCGCGCCGGATGCGGCGGATGGGTGGAGGGCGGCGGCGGCGCGGGCCGCCAGTCGGGCAAAGCTTTCCTCGGAGATGTTCCGCCCGTCGATGCGGATGCGCTCGCAAAAGCTGGTGATGTGGGGCGAGGCGTAAACGCCGGTCTTGATTCCGGCGGCCGACAGAATGGCGCCCAGCAGCGCGCACGTCGAGCCTTTGCCCTTGGTTCCGGCCACGTGGATCAGGCCGGGCCGTCGGTGCGGCGCGCCGAGGCGGTCGAGCAACGCGCTGAAGCGTTCGAGGTCGAAATTGCGGGTGTTGTATCGGGGCCATTTCGAGGCGGCTTCGTAGTTGACGAAGCCCATGAGAAACGCCTCGGCCTGGGCGTAGGTCTGGATCGTAGAAGGATCGTCTGCGTTCACGATGGCAGCTCTGGCGCGGCCCGCGCGATTAAAAGAAAATGGTCGGGGTGGTGGGACTTGAACCCACGACCTCAGCGTCCCGAACGCTGCGCGCTAGCCAACTGCGCCACACCCCGACATTGCGCCCCGCCGCCGCGTGACAATTGAACGGCTTCTCCGGGGCCGGCGCCCCATCCCTGTCGCGGTTCCCTCACGCGGCGAGCAAAGGATTCTCCAAATCACCCCCCGGCCCTGTCAAGCCGTTTTACGGGGCGCAGGCGGCGCGCCGGCCTTGACTCCTGTCGGCGCTTGTGGGAATACGTCTTCCGGGCAAAAAGAATGGCGGATACCAAAAAGCGCAAGCGCCAGGGGTCGGAGGACGGTGCGATGAAACAGACTTCGGGGCCTTCTGCGGACGCGGGCGCCGCGCCGGGCGCGCTGGGACTGGCGGCGCAGGCTGCCTGCCGGCTATGGTGGGCGCCGGGGGTGGCGGCGGTTATGTGCGCGGCCTTAGCCGGAGGAATCGACGCGTTGCGGGCGCCGGTCTATGAAAGTCACGCCATGATCGCGCTGCATTGGGAGGCTGAAATCCAGCGGCTGCGGGCGATCCTCACGGCGCCTGCCACTCCGGCTGCGGGAACGGATGCGGCGTCTGACGCCCACATGCGCCGCGCCCTGGACGAGGCCGCCGACCGGCTGGTCGCCATGATGGGCAATCGCATCCTCGACAAGGACCAGACGCTCGAGCAATACGTGACCTCGTATCAGTTCAACGCGCTGGATCGGATCGCGGGCAGCGACGAGGTCCTGCGCCGGCTGATGGCGCGTGGCGGCAACCTCATCGAACAGTCGTGGCCGGGCGCCGCAAGCGACTATGGCATCCTGCGCCGGGAGGCGATCCGTGTCAGCCGCTCCAAGCCCGAATCCTTTGTGACGATCGCATTCCGGGCGCGCGACGCGGACACGGCGCGCGCCGCCGTCACGGACCTGATCCAGATTCTGGAGGAGATCGAACGCGAGGAAAGACTTTCATGGAACCGGCGGATCAGCCCCGGCGGCGGAATGGCGGACGCCTCCTCTGGCGGCTCTGCGTCGGCCCGGGCGCCCCTCGATGCGCCTGCCTTCACCGTCCTGCAGGCGCCCGCCGGCGCGGTTCGCGTCTGTCCGTTGCCACTGCGCGCCGCCGCGCGCGGGGCGATTGCAGGATTTCTGCTGGCGTTGCTGTTTGTGGCGGCATGCGGCGAGGGGCGCCGCCGCCTCCCCGATCAGGACGGCTGACGCTTCCAGCGTTCATGGAACCAGACCCACTGGTCGGGGGCCTGCCGGATGGCGGCTTCGATCTGTTCGGTGGCGCGGCGGGTAAGTTCGACGGCGCGGCGGTCGCGCTCCTCGCCCCGCGGGGCGACGCCATCGCGCGGGACAGAATCCTCAAGCGGCTCGTTGAAGTGGATGTGGTGGGTCAGACCATCGGGATTGCGGCGCGAAAAGGCGGTCAACAGCGGGACGCCCGTCCGCACGGCGAGGATGGCCGGGCCGGTGAGCGTGAAGGCGGGCCGCCCAAAGAACGGGACGAAGGCGCCGGATTCGCCGGTGTCCTGGTCGAGGAGCGTGAACAGCACGTCGCCTTCGCGCAGTCGCTGGAGGAGGAAGCGGGCGTCTTCACCGCGGATGTGGACCGTCATGCCCATCCGGCGGCGGGTGTCGTTGATCCATTGCTCGATCATGGCGTCGGACTGGCGTTGGGCGACGACGAGCGTGCGCAGGCCCAGCAGCTGGGTGACGCAATGGCCGGCCATCTCCCAGTTGTCCAAATGCGCCGTGACGACGACGGCGCCCCGGCCCGCGCGAACGAATCGCAGGATGTTTTCCTCGCCGGAGAATGTGTAGCGGTCTTTGAGAAAAGCGGGGCCGCGCCGCCGGACGACGCACAGCTCGGCGCCGCAGCGGCCCAGATTCTCAAAAATGCCGCGCGTGACGCGGCGGCGCTGAGCTTCGGACATGGCGGCGCCGAAGGCCTGTTCGAGGTGCCGTTGGGCCAGGCGCCCGTCGCGCCGGTCCACCAGCAATCCCAGCCGTCCAAGGCGCGCGCCCCATTGAATGGCGGCGCGCGGCGGCAGGGCGCCCATGAGGCTTTCGATGGCGCGGACGGTCTGCCACAGCAGCCAGTGCCGCGCCGGGCGCGTCGCCTTGCGAAGTTTTTTTGACCAGCGTCTGGACAAGGGCGCCGTCCTCAGGAGAGTTACCGGAAGAGTCCCACAGATGGCAAATCCGGCCCACAGATAAGAAGGTCGTTTCACAGATGGCAAATCTGGCCCACAGATGGGAGGGCCGTTCTATCCGTCCTGTCGGTCCCATCCGCCAGATCGGTCTTGTGGGTCTAATGGGACCGATGGGATGACAGCGTATGGGCTATAATCAGCGGCCCATCTGTGGGCCGGCTTTGCCATCTGTGGGACAACTTGTTTGTCGCGCTGTCACTCGTCCTCCAGATAGCGCGCCATCGCCTCGTCCCATTTGCCCTGGGCCTTGAGCAGCAGGTCGCAGACTTCGCGGATAGCTCCACAGCCGCCGTTTTTTTGCGTGACATAGTCGGCGCGCGCTAAAAGTTCCTCATGCGCCGAGGCCACGGCGACGCCGACGCCGGCCATGCGCATCGGCGGAAGGTCAGGCAGGTCGTCGCCGATGTAAAGGGCCTCATCGGGCCGCAATCGGTGGCGCTGGAGGAGTTCCTCGAAGAAGGGCCTTTTGGTCTTGGCGTCCTGAATGACGTCCTCGATGCCCAGTTCGGCGGCGCGGCGCTCGACCGACGCGGAGCGGCGTCCCGTAATGATGGCCACCTTGAATCCGTGGCGCAGCAGCAGGCGGATGCCGTGGCCATCAAGGCCGTTGTAGATTTTGAATTCATCCTGGGCGCCGAGGATGATCTCGCCGCGGGTCATGACGCCATCGACGTCCAAAACGACAATTCGGATTTTCTTGAGACGCTGGGAGAGTTGTTCGTTTGTCAGCATGCGGGAATCATTCCTGTGGCCGGGTGGGATGCGCTGCGATTTGACGGCGCCAATAGTCGGCGTCGCTGCGAATGTCGCCCTGCGGCTTGTATGGACTCCTTCCTTGGCGCCACGCCTCGGTCGCCGCGCGGCGCAAAACCAGAATCATCGTTCGCATTTGCGAGATGCGGCGTATTCGGCGCTCGAATTCTTCACCCGTGATCATGCGGCACCCTCGTCGTGATCCGGGTTGCCGTGGATAAGCCTCTCAAGGCCCGCAATGTCGTTTCGATCTTTGGGCGACATCCGCCGTTTCTTCAGATCAATAATCACTTCCGGTGGCGCAAGGCGGTAGGAGACGCCTCCGTGCTCCAGCGTCACGGCGCGGTCCACACCCGTCTTCAACGCGGCGTCATCGGCGAGAACAAAATCCAGCGTGAGCGCTTCGGCGTCCTGGAGTTTTGTCAAGCGCCGCAACCACCGCGCGTAATTCGTCAAACATTTCCCTCTTGGATTTCCAGACTTATTGACCGCCCCGAATCAATTCATGCTACAGATACACTTTGGTTCAGTTGAAGCGGGTATTGTATTCATAATCCGCGATAGAGCCGGTGAAAACCATTATAGAACCCAGCGCCAAACCCCATTGCAAAGCCCAGAAACAGCCCCAGGCACAGAAATCCAATCTTCACTCTTGTCTCGCACGGGATTCTCATGGCTTTGACCTCCCGCCAACGATTTGGCCGCGCAGAAAGTTACTCTTCGAATTCCAAGGAATTGCCAACGATCCGAAGGCTTGCTTGATGTGGTCATCCGAGCTTCCCTTCTTTGAAGGCTCTCGCGACAGCGGCATCCATATCTTCGACCGAAACCGGCTTCCGTCCTTTGCGGTACAGCATCCTCGCCACCTCGTCCACGGTCTTGATTTTGCCATGCGTTGTCTTTCGCTGCCTGGCTTCTAGGCTGTATTGTTCCTGCTGTTTGATATAGTAATCCACGAGCCTATACGGGTCATGTCCGAAGGACGCCGATATCTGATGCCGCACTTTACGAATTCTCTGAATTGTCGGATTATCCATCATCGTTCCTAGTCTCCTTTACCGAGTAACTCCAATGGTGTCACAAGCAAGGGTATAAACAGTCCGAGCATCGAATTGATGCGGCGGATGTGCTCGAACTTGTTCGCGTTGGCCAAATGATTGCAGTTCCATGTCAGCAGGAAGTCACACTTGTGATACGATGCCAGCGCCAGATGCAGCGCGTCTCCCGCCGGGTCTCTCGGCATGAGGTGATGCCGGAAATACGCATCGACGATCTCTGCGACTGGCTTCTCAAACGGAATGATTCTGACCTCTCTGATCAGGTCGAGCGCTTCTTCCTGCTTCGGATGTGCTCCTCGACGAAGCTCGTCGATCACAGCCTGACCCGTAACCAACGCGTATTGATGAGAATGGCTGTCCCACCACTTGCGCGTCCATTTTCTCAGCACGACCATTTCCGGCTGTGCGCGGACTTCGTGATAGAAACTCGGAATAGAGGTCTCAATATAGACGGTCTTCTTCATGTTTTTCGCGTCTCCGCCGAACTATTTGACCGTATTAATCAGTCCCCCGGCCAGCAGATATTGCCGCTCGCGCGCGGTGGCATGGAGCCTTGCCTGAAACGTCTTGGCGCCGCATTCGAAGGGGATGTCTTCTGCCCCCGATTCAATGCGTTTGCGGATATCCGGAAAGCGCAGAAGGGCGCCTTCTTCGATTTTTTCGAAGTCGGAAGGATCGGCGAAGGTCAGTGGAATAATGCCGAAGTTGAACAGGTTGGCCTTGTGGATGCGGGCGAAGCTCCTGGCCAGCTTCACCGCGACGCCGAGATAGCGCGGCGCGATGGCGGCATGTTCGCGCGAGGAGCCCTGGCCGTAGTTTTCGCCTCCGATGATGGCGCCGGCGCCGCCGGCCTTCCTGACGCGCTGGATGTTTTCCTGGAAGCGCGGATAATGGCGCTTAAAAACGAATTCGCTGATGGCGGGAATGTTGCTGCGCAGCGGCAGAATCTCCGCGCCGGCGGGCATGATATGATCGGTCGTGACGTTGTCGCCCACCTTCAGAACCACCTCACACACCATCGACTCGGACATGGGCGCAAACTCCGGGAACGGCTTGATGTTGGGCCCGCGGACGATTTGGACCTTCAAGGGGTCTTCGGGCCGGTCGGCGACGCGCTCGACGACGGTATAGCGCTTCAGGCCGGTTCCGGTTGGATACTCCATGAACTCGCCCAGTTTGCGCGGGTCTGTGATCCGGCCGAAGACGCCGGCGGCGGCGGCCGTTTCGGGCGAACACAGATAGACCTGGTCATCAACGGTTCCGCTGCGCCCCTTGAAATTGCGCGGAAACGTCCGCAGCGACACCTGCCCCGTCCCCGGCGCCTGGCCCATGCCAATGCAGCCGAGGCACCCCGGCTGATGAATGACGGCGCCCGCCGCCAGCAGCGCCGCCACGCCGCCCTGCTCGGCGACGTTGGCAATGACCTGCCGGCTGCCGGGATTGATGTGGAACGCGACGCCGGGATGGACGCCGCGGCGCTTGAAGACCTCGACGCAGACCCAGATCGCCTCATAGCCGGGATTGGCTGACGACCCGACGATGACCTGGTGGACGGTCGTCCCCTCGACGTCAGCGACCGGCACGACGTTGTCGGGCATCGAGGGTTTGGCGATGAGCGGGACGAGGTCGTCCAGAACAATCTCCTCCTGGAAATCGTAGCCGGCGCCCTCATCGGCGGCCAGCGGGCGCCAGTCGCCGCCGCGGCCCTGCGATTCGAGGAATTCGCGCGTGCGCTCATCGGAGGGAAAGACCGTCGAGGTGGCGCCCAGCTCGGTCCCCATGTTGGCGATGGCGGCGCGGTCGGTGGCCGTCAACGTCTCGACGCCCGGCCCATAGTATTCGAGGACGCGGCCGACGGCGCCCTTGACGGTGTGACGGCGCAGCAGCTCCAGGATGACGTCCTTGGAGCTGACCCAGGGTTTCAAGCGCCCCGTCAGTTTGACGCCCCAGACGGCCGGGCAGGGCAGCGAATAAGGCTTGCCGGCCATTGCCAGGGCGACGCTCAGCCCACCCGCGCCGATGGCCAGCATCGCGATGCCGCCGGCGGCGGGCGTGTGGCTGTCGGCGCCGAGCATCGTCTTGCCGGGGATGCCGTAGCGCTCCATGTGGACCTGATGGGAGACGCCGTTTCCGGGCAGCGAACAGATGGCGCCGTAGCGGGCGGCCACGCTCTGCAGGTAGGCGTGGTCGTCGGCGTTCTTAAAGTCGGTCTGCAGCAGATTGTGGTCAATGTATTGAACCGCCCGCTCGCAATGGACCCGGTCCAGCTTCATGGCCTCAAACTCCAGCCAGGCCATCGTGCCGGTGGCGTCCTGCAGGAGGCAGTGGTCTATTCTCAGGGAGATTTCCTGTCCCGGCTTCAGTTCGCCCGAAACCAGATGCTCCCGGAGAATCTTATGGGTCAGATTGAGCGCCATGCGCGCGTTTCCTTTCTGAAAAAAGATGTTTGGGGCGCCCGGAGCATTAGAACCCTTCAAGGTGTCAAGGCTGGGAAGCTCCGTCCCGGCCGTGGATGATTCGAGTTCATTTAATTCCGAGGACCTCGCAGGCTTTGACAAAAACTCCCGCCGACCACCCGAGCATGGGTTGGGCCTCATATTCGCCGCCGGCCAGCCCGCCAGTCACGACGTCGAACTTCTCCCACAACTGGCCGGACTGTTGGAAGTGGCGGATGATCAAATCGGCATATTTGCGGGCGATGCGCCGCGCGTCGTCGTCGAAGCCGTATCGCCGCAAACCTTCAAAGCAAAGATGAAACAGCGGCGGCCAGCCGTTGGGGTAGCCCCATTGATAGTATGTGGCGTCGCTGGGAACCGGCTCGCAGGCCGCGACGCCGAATTCGCGTTCAAAGCGCGCCAGATTGTCGCGCACGCGCCGGGCCTGTTCGGGCGAAGCCAGCCCGCTCCACAGCGGCAGGAACGTGGCCATCGAGGCGACGGCGCCCGGGCGTTGATGGACGTGGTCGTAATCGCGATACAGGCCGCCGGCGTCATCCCACAACAACCGGTCGATCAGGGCGCGGCGCTTTTCGGCCTTTGTCTGCCATGGCGGCGCTTCGGCGGGCTTTCCCAATTCACGCGCGAACCAGGCGAAGTTCATTTCATACAGCCACAGGCTGGCGTTCAGATCGGCGGGACAGAAGTCCAGGCATCGCCCGCCAAAGCGCGGATTGAAATCCCATCCCGTTTCGGCCTCGGAGAGATAGTGGCGCGCGATTTCAATCTTTTCGGCGTTCGGCAGGCTGGGATCTTTTCCCAAGCGGCGGACCAGGGCGCGGCTGAATCGCTCCAGCAGGTAGGCGTCGGTGGCGTGATTGCCATGGCGGTTCAGGCCGGCGGGCGTGACGCGTTGTGTCATCCAGAACGCGTATTCACGCTGAAGTGTGGCGCTTGCGCGGGCCAGCCAGGCCTTGTCGCCGGTCGTCTCGTAAACATCGCGGACCATGGGCGACAGGTAGGGCGGCTGCGAGCGGTTGTCGCAGTCCCGGAAATTGCTGTTGGGGACAAAGCCCTTCTGCTCGACAAACCACAGCAGGGCGTCGCAGTTGGATTTGGCCAGATCGGCGCGTCCCTGCCCGATCAATCCCAGATTCGTCCAATATGTGTCCCAGTAGAACAACGCCACGAATTTGCCGTCGATGCAGGGCGCGGTGTAGGGGATCGGAATGGGAACAATGTTGTCCTTGGCTGGCGACCGCCGGACCGAGGCGTCCCAGTGGGAGCGAATGTAGTCCAGAACCTTGCGCGCGGCGTCTGTGTCACTGGGCATAACAGATTACTCCTTGTTTGTTGGCAGCGCGTCCAATCGAAGACACAACGTCTTTCTGTCGCTCGAAATCTTCCGAGGACATGACAAACAGATCCATGGAGAAAGTTTGAGGAGTGAAAAGACGACGGATTCCCAGCTCCACGTCACGTCGGCTGAGAGGGCCATCATAGAGAACCAACAGATCGATGTCGCTGTCGGGTCTGGCGTCGCCTCTGGCGCGAGAGCCGAACAGGATCACTCGCGTGGGATGATAGGCTTCCACTATTCTCTTCACGACTTTCTCAACAAGACTGTCTATTTGCGTGTTTCCTTGCACACTTTGCTTGCCGGCCGTCGATTCTCGTTGCACGGCAAGACACTCGGCCATTTCCTGCGCCTCTTCAAGCCAATCGAGTTTCTCGGCCATCGGCAGGCGCATCTGCCGCAGCAACTGCTCCTTCTCATGTCCTTCCCATGTCGCGATGTCCCAAGAGTCAGCCATGATCTGCCCCCTCGCGCGCTTTCAATGCTCGGATGTTTTTCAATACGTCCACGTCCAGCAGGTCCTGGGGACGCCCGGCCTTCTCTTTCATTGCGATCAATTGATCCAGTGACACAAACGGCGCCCGCAGTCCATCGCCGATGTCGATCCACACGGCGCGAGCGTATTCCGCCTTGAAATCAAATGGAAGCGCGGCGAACAGGTCGATGGGAGTCTTGCGATGCTGGCCGCTGATCAACGAGAATACTTTCATGTTCTTCTCGCGAATCCATTGCTCACGCCGTTGAGGGTCGGCGAACTCGTCGGCCTTGACCGGCAGGCGCGGGCAATAACCGATCTCATTCAACGCCGCCAAGGCTCGTTTCAGGTTCTCCGACTCAAGAGCCAGCGCCAGATCCACGTCGGCCGTAAAGCGAAGATGCCCGTGCGCCACGACTGCAAGACCGCCGGCGATGAGGTAGCGCACGTTGGCCGCGTTCAGAACCGAGATAATCTGCTGAATAGAGGCGTTTTGCATCCGCGACGCTCGCTCGCCCAAGGTTTGCTATGCGGCGATAGCCACGCGCTCGACCACATGATGCGGCCGAGGGATCGGCTCGCCCCGCTCCTGCAGGACTTCCAGGTACAATTCAATCGCTTCCTTAACGTTTTCCCGCGCCTCGTCCAACGTGGCGCCGATGCTGACGCAACCAGGCAGGTCGGGGACCACGGCCCCCCAGTTTTTCTCGCCTTGCTCATAGATCACAGTGTACTCCGTCATCGTTGTTTCTCCAATCCCGATTGCTTGAGTATGGCATGGAGCGCTCCCGGCGGAATGTCATCGCCCGGACTGCCAGGGACCACCACGATCCCGGATCTTGCCGAATGCGCCAAAATCCGATGGCTCCCGCGGATTCGCACAATTCGCCATCCGTCATCGTTTAACAGTCTGAGAACCTCTCGCACTTTCATACGCGTTGAGAATCAAAGCCTTTTGAGTGGACGCGTATCATTGTTCCGTTGTCTGAACATCGGGCGTTTGTGTGGAGACAAGACGTCAAACCGGCTTGGGTGATCGCTTTGTGATCTCGGGCCCGCTGGCCGTGTCCTTGACATCATAGCCTTGAGCGGCGATGACGTCGCGCAGCCGGTCGGATTCGGCGAAGTTTTTGGCCTTGCGGGCGGCGGCGCGGGCCTCGGCCAGGCGCAGGATTTCTTGAGGTATGACTTCTTTGGGAGGCGTCCAAGTTTCGAGGCCGAGGCCGAGGGCCTTGTCGAATTCATGGATGAGGGCAAGTTTTTGCGGCGACGGAAGATCGTCCTTCATCACGGCCCAGACGACGGCCAGCGCGCGCGGGGCGTTCAGGTCGTCGAAGAGGTGGGAGCGGAACTCTGACAACCATGGGTTGTCGGACCGGTCCGATCTGTCCGACCTGTTGGACGGGTCCGAGAGGGCGCCCGGTTTGAAGGCGCCGCCGGCCTCTTGTTTCAGGGCGAAGACGGCCCTTCTCAGCCGATCCAAACCGGCGGCTGCCGAATCGAGCGCCTCGAAGCTGAAACCCAGTTGCTGGCGGTAGTGGGCGCCCAGGCACAGGTAGCGATAGGCCAGCGGATCGTAGCCTTTTTCGATCAGCGTATCGACGGTGAGAAAGCCGCCGGCCGACTTGGCCATTTTTTCTTTATCGGCCAGGAGGAACTCGCCGTGCATCCAGATTTTGACCCAAGGCGACTTGCCGGTGGCGCCTTCAGATTGCGCGATTTCGTTCGTATGGTGGACGGCGATGTGATCAATGCCGCCGCAGTGAATGTCAAACTGCTCGCCCAGATACTTGATCGACATCGCGCTGCATTCGATGTGCCATCCCGGATAGCCGCGGCCCCAGGGCGAGTCCCACGTCATCTCCTGGTTCTCGAACTTGGACCGCGTGAACCACAGGGCGAAGTCGTGCGGATTGCGCTTGTTGGCGTCCACCTCGATGCGGGCGCCGGCCTGCAGGTCGTCAAGGCTCTGGCCCGTCAGGACGCCATATCGGGGCAGGCGCGAGATGTCATAATAGACGTTGCCGCCGGCCTGATAGGCGAAGCCGTTGGCTTCAAGGCGCTGGATCAGGGCGATCATGTCGCCGATGTGATCGGTCGCCTTGCACACGACGTGCGGGCGCAGGATGTTGAGAGCGTCGGCATGTCGGAAAAAGGCCTGCGTGTAGAAGTCGGCAATGTCGCGCGCCGTCTTGCCTTCGCGCCGCATGGCGACGATCATCTTGTCTTCGCCCGCGTCGGCGTCGGAGGTCAGATGGCCGACGTCGGTGATGTTCATGACATGCCGCACGTTCAGACCGGCCATCTCCAGCGTTCGCCGCAGCAGGTCCTCGAACAGATAAGTCCGCAGGTTGCCGATATGGGCGAAGTTATAGACGGTCGGCCCGCAGCAATACAGCCCGACCTGGCCGGGATGAAGGGGTTCCAGCAGCTCGACGCGGCGGCTGAGGGTATTGAACAGGTGGACGGACATCACAGAAGCAAAACCTCTTCAGGGCGACATTGTGACTGACATGGACCCGCGCGGGCTTGCAGAAAATCGCGGCGCGCGGGCGGGCGAAAACACGCCGGAAAGCTAGCGGCGGGACGCCGGCCGCGTCAAAGAGATTCGGGGGCGCCGTTCCCCCGCCGCTAAAGACTTCTCAAAAGTTCCCGATGAAATAGGGAGAACCCATGAGCAAAGAACTGCTTGGAACTGTTGAAATCGCCAAGCTGATCGGCATGTCACGGATTACCGTGCATGGCTGGATCAAGCGGGGCGCCCTGCCGGCGGCGCGAACGCCGGGCAAACACTTCCGTGTCGCGCCGGCCGACCTGGTGGCTTTCCTGGAAGCGCGGGGCGTGGCGGCGCCCGAAGCGCTCAAACCGCCGGTCGCGCCCTTGCGGGTCGCCGTTTGCGGCGATCCGGAGGCGATGGCGCGACTGCGCGAGGCGATCAACGGCTCGACGGCTGGCGTGACGCTTCGGCCCGTGGTCTGGGACGCTCATGACGACGCGTTGTCCTTTTTGATGGCCGCCGGTTCGGCGCCGCCGGATGTCGCGCTGATCCAGGCGCCGACCCGGGGCGCCGAGGGACGCGATGTCGTCCGGACGCTGAAGGCCCGTCAGCCCGGCGTCCGGGTGGCCGCATGGGCCGAAAGCGCCAATGGCGACTGGCGGGCGGCCGGAGCCGACGCCGTCTTCCCGGCGCAGACCACCGCCGAGGAGGCCGCCCGAGGGTTGCTGGATTTGATCGGACAGCAGGAGAACGAAAAGCGCCTTTGAGCGGCCCGGGCCCGGGCCGCTATACTGGTCCCAGACAAGGGCCGGAGAGCCAACCGGAACGCGGACCGGCGCGGTAAGGTCCGGCGCGGTCCGGATACCCGCCGCAAGGGGAACCTGCCATGCCAGTCATACGGGTCCTGCTCGGGGACAATGAGGTCCACCGCTGCTCGTTCGACAAGGACATTCTTTCGATCGGCCGGTCACGCGACAACGACGTCGTCATCGAGAACCTGGCCGTGTCCCGCAATCATGCGCGCCTGCGCCGCACGGAGGAAGGAACCTACGTCGTCTCGGACCTCAACAGCGCCAACGGCACGTTCCTCAATGGCGTCCAGATCACCAAGAGCCAGATCAAGCACGGCGACGAGATCGCCATCGGCAAATACCGCCTGCTGTTCGAGGACCAGCCCATCGCCGACGCCGAGATGATCGGCGACGCCTTCGGGGCCGATCGCACGATCATTGTCGAGCAGGCGCCGACGGCCCGTCTGCTGGTCGTCAAGGGCAAGCAGAAGGATCACGTCTTCCGGATCGAAAAATACGAGACCACGCTGGGGCGCGGCCCGGACAACGACATCCGCATCCACGACTGGTTCGCCTCCAAGCGCCACGCGATGATCCTGCGCCAGGGAGCGAAGTTTTTCATCAAGGACACGGGCAGCTGGAAGGGCACCTACCTCAACGGCCAGCGCGTCAAGGAAGCCCCCCTGATGACCAGTGAGGAGATCAAGATCGGCACGACGGTCCTGCGGTTCTATATTCCGCGCGACGACGAGTCCAAGCGGCTGATCGCGACGCCCGCGCCGACGCGCGATCTCGAAAAGCCCAAGGCCGCCCTCGAGGCCCCGGGCGGTCTGCCGGCCTCGACCGGCGCGCCCTCCCTCGCGGCGCCCGCGCCGCAGCAAGAGCCATCCGATGGCGTCCCGCCCCCGTCCGCGGCCGAAGCCACAGCCGAAGCCTATGCGACGCCTCTGGAACTGACGCCGCCGGGCATCGAGGACGAGTCGCCGACGCGGCCGCCCATCGCCGAGACGTCCGAGCCCGCCGGACCGCCTCCCGAGCCCATGGACCCGCGCAAACGCGAGCATGAAATCCGGATGTGGGAGCGCGCGCTGCAAAACCGCAGCGAGGTCGTGCGCAAAGAGGCGGCCAAGATGCTCAAGAAGCTGACGGGAAAAGACTATGCCTGACGCTCAGGCGGAGGCGCCGGGCTTGCCGGACCGGGCGCGCCGCCGCTTCGGCCTTATCTCGGATATCCATGCCAACCTGCACGCCCTGCGGGCCGTTCTGGACCAGATCGACCGCGCCGGAGTCGATTGCATCTACTGCTGCGGCGACGTCGTCGGATACGGGCCGTTCCCCAACGAATGCTGCGACATCCTCCGCGATCGCGCCATCCCCACGCTGGCCGGCAACCATGACTACGCGGCGCTGGGGCTGACCACCATCGAGTATTTCAACGAGGTCGCCAAGCGCGCCGTCCAATGGACGCGACAGCAACTGCGGCCCGACAACGCCGAGTTTCTGCGCCATCTGCCGCTGACCCTGGAGGAGGACGACTTCCTGCTGGTCCACGCCAGCCCGGTCGAACCCCGCGAGTGGAACTACGTGCTGACGCTCAGCGACGCGCGCGAAGCCTTCCGGCGCTTCTCCCGGCCGCTGTGCTTCATCGGGCATTCGCACCAGCCTTTCATCGTCCGCAAAAAAGGCGGCGACCTCGTCCCCCTGGAACGCCCCTCGGCCGTTCTGGAGGCCGACTGCCGCTACCTGGTGAACGTCGGCAGCGTCGGCCAGCCCCGCGACCAGAATCAGCAGGCCAGCTATGCCCTGTATGACCGGGCCTTGCGCACGGTTGAAATCCAGCGCTGTTCGTATGACGTCGCCGCCACGCAGGCGGCCATTCGCGACTGCCAGCTCCCCCTGGAACTCGGCGACCGGCTGGCCCACGGCTGGTAGGGGCTACGCTTCCACGCGTCCGGCGAGCAGACCCTGCGGCAGCGGCGCGGGCTGATCGCACGTGGACTGCAAATCCACGCGCCGGCCTTCGCGCTGCGAATCATGCAGGGCGTGCATGATGTCCAGGACGTGGAAGGCCAGATCGCCGCTGGCCCGGTGCGGACGGCCCGCGCGGATGGCCGCGGCCATGTCGGCGACGCCCAACGCCCGCGTGTTCTCGCTGTAGCCGTGCGTCAACGGCAGTTCCTTCCAGTCATGGCCGGGCCGCAACAGCAGGGGCGCGCCCCCGAACGTGTTGGGATCGGGAACCGACAGGCTCCCCAGCGAGCCATAGACCTCGATGCGCGGCAGGCGGGCGCCCCACACGTCAAACGTCGTCAGCAGCGTGGCGATGGCGCCATTGTGAAACTCCAGCAGCCCCGCGACGTGCGTCGGAACCTCGACCTTGATCTTCTGGCCGAAATACGGATTCTTCGCCGTGATCACGCGCTCGTCAAACATCGCCCTGGCCATGCCCATGACCGCCTTGACCGGGCCCATCAGATGGATCAGCGCGGTCAGGTAATACGGCCCCATGTCGAACATCGGGCCGCCGCCGGCCTGATAGTAGAAGAACGGATTGGGATGCCAGGATTCGTGGCCGTGGCACGTCATGAAGGCCGTCGCCGCGACGGGGCGTCCGATCCATCCGTCGTCGATGACCTTGCGGCAGGTCTGGAGCCCCCCGCCGAGGAAGGTGTCGGGCGCCGATCCGACGCGCAGATTCCGGGCCTTGGCCAGTTCGAGCAGCTTCCGGCCTTCCTCGCGCGACAAGGTCAACGGCTTCTCGCCGTAGGCATGCTTGCCGGCTTCAAGGGCGGCGAGGGAGACCTCATAGTGCGCCTGCGGGATCGTCAGATTCAACACCAGCTCGACGTGGGGGTCCGCCAGCAATTCCTTGACCGAACAGGCCTTGGGAATGCCGTATTCGGCCGCCTTGGCCCGGGCCCGCTCGGGCAGCAGGTCCGCGCAGGCGACGACGTCAATGGCCTCGAGCATTTTCGCGTTCTTGAAGTAAATGTCACAGATGTTCCCACACCCCACCACGCCCACATTCATCGGTTGGGCCGCCATGATCTCGCCTCCCTGTCCTGCGAATGGTTATCTCAACATGTCATGCAATGGGTTGGAGTCTATGCAGGCGCCCCCGAACGAGTCAAAAAGATTCCCCCTCCCGTGAGAGCGCGATCGTCATGTTTCGGAGCAGAACGACAAGGACGACAGGAATCGGGACTTTACAACGCTCTTTCCCCCGCCTCAGGCCGATCAATCAGGGCGCGCCGCGCGTGATGGGAGGCCGCAGACGCGCTTCGACGCGCGCGGAGCCATCGCTGCCGGAACTGGGCCGGATGTCCGTGACGGTGATCTCGTATTCGCCCAGCGCTCCGGTCACGAACTCGGAACGAAACTCCTCGATGGTCGGATTGGAAGAGGACACCTGGGTGTTGATGACGAACTCGGCCGTGTCGTCATTGTCATCGTCGGCGTCGTTTTCCTCGACGCGCACCAGGCGGATGCGGAAGTCGTTGCCCCAGCTGGCTTCGCTGCGCCCCGTGCGCAGGGTCGCGCGCCAGATTTTGTCGGCGGACACGCCTCCCGGCCCGGTGGCGCCGGCGCGGCCAAACACCTCGTCCAACTGGCTGGCCAGCTCATTAGGTTCGGAGTATTTCAGATGCGCGACCTTCGAGCGCTGGGGCTGGTCCTGAATCTCAAGGCTCTGAATGTAGTCATTGACGCGCTCGATGTTTTCCCGCGTGTCGGTCAGCGTGATCGTCATCAGATTGGCGTCGGCCCACAACCGCCGCCCTTCAACCCGGGCGGCCTCCTTGCCGGTCTGCGAATACAGCATCGTCTCGATGACTTCGACGACCTCATCGAAATACCGCCGGGCGGCCTCGGAATCGCGCCGGACGGCTTCGCGTGGACGAATGTTCCACTTGCCGATCTCGATCTTCTTGGCGCCGGCGGCCCGCAGCAAGCCGCGCGAGTTGTCCTCGATCAGCTTCTCGGCCTTCTTCATGTTCTCAGGGGTGTCGCGGACGATGACCTCGTCGGCCGTCACGATGACCCGGCGCTGGGCCACGCCGCCCGAAGGCGGAGGAACCGATGACTGGCCCGCGGCTGCCGCCGCCCATCCCATCACCCCTGCAACGGCGCCCCATTGCCATAAGGCGCTCCGAAACTCGAATCCCCTGCGATCCCGGCGTAACATCGTCATTGCTCCTTGAAAGGGCGTGGCGTTGCCATCAAACCCCAGCCATCCGATGCGCGAACTTCTCCCAAACGAAGTTTATGACAAAACCGCCCCTCCCCCACTGTCTGAGTATTGACCATAAGCCCGAGGGGCGCTTGCCGCAAGCCCAATCGGCGCGCGGAACACGGCCGCCGCAACGACGCGTCATTCCCTCAGTTCGACGATCGTGACGCCGGCGCCGCCTTCGTCGGGCAGGCCGTAGCGGAAGTGCTTGACCAGGGGGTGGGTTTTGAGAAAGTCGTGGATGCCCCGGCGCAGCCGGCCCGTGCCGGTCCCGTGCATGACGCGGACGAACTTGGCGTCGTGGACGGCGGCGTCGCTGAGGTAGCGGTCGGTCTTGTCAATGGCTTCCTCGACATACATGCCGTGCAGATCGAGTTCGAGGCTGATGGCGCTCTCGGGGCGCTTGACGACGCGCACGCCCCGGGCCTGCCGGCGCTTTTCGGCGTCCTGCAGGGCGTAAATCTCCTGAGCGCCGGCGGGACGCAGGCGCGTCAAGGGCAGCTCCATCGTGACGCCCCGGACCTGGACGCGGGCGCGGCCGCGGCCCATCTCGATCGCCATGACACGCGCCGGATCGCTCATGCCCTCGACGCGAACCGCGTCGCCGGGCTTGAGGGCAGCCATGTCTTCCGGGAGCGCGGGAGGTTCTTCCAGATCGGCCAGTTCCCGGGCAGCCTGCTGCTGTTCGAGCCGCAACTCGCGCTGGGCCTTGCGGAGGGCGTCCTTCAAGGGGAGGGCCGGCGCGGCGGCCCCTGTGGCGGCGGCGTCTCCGCTCCACGAGGCTTCTCTGGAGGGAAGGTGGGCGATGCGGCGCTCGATCTCGGCGCGGGCGCCGTCGAGCAGGCGCTTTTTTTCGGCGAGCAGGTCCTTCTTGAACGCCTTGCGCTCGGCCTGATACTGCGCATACAGGCTTTCGTATCGCTCCCGGTCGGCTTCGAGTTTTTCCAGCAGTTCAGCCTCTTCGCGCTTCATCGCGGCGAGGTCCTCGTTTTTGCGCTGCAGCGAGATGATGAGCGAGGAGACGTCATCCTGGCCGGCGGGCAGCAGCTCGCGCGCGCGGCGGATCAGGGCCGGATCAAGCCCCTGCTGCTCGGCGACGACGAGGGCCTCGCTGGCGCCGGGGACGTCCATCGTGAGGACGAACGACGGCCGATGCGTGTCCTCGTCCAGATGAAATGAGGAATTGCGGGCGCGTGGCTCTTCGTGCGCCCAGTTCTTCAGCGTGGCCAGGTGCGAGGTCAGGACCGTCAGCGCCGCCCGGTCGCAGAGACGCTCGACAATGGCGACGCCCAGGCAACCGCCCTCGGTGGGGTCGGTGGCCGTGCCCAGTTCATCGAGCAGCACAAGCGAGCGTTCGTCGGTTTGTTCGAGAATGAGTCGGATGGCCTCGATGTGGGCTGAGAAAGTGCTGCGGCCGGCCTCGACGTCCTGTTCGTCGCCGATGTCGGCGAAAAACTTCGAAAACACCGGGAACGTCGAGGCGGGATCGGCGGGGACCGGGATGGCCGTTTGAGCCATCATGCACAGCAGGCCGATGGTTTTCAGGGCGGTGGTCTTGCCGCCGGCGTTGGGGCCGGAGATGACCAGGGCGCGGTCGCCTTCTTCCATCGTGAGAGTGATGGGGATCGAGGCGTCGCGCCGGGTCAGATAGAGCAGGGGATGGTGGGCGCGGCGCAGATCGAGCGGGGCGCCGTCGCCCAGGCGCGGCAGGGCGCAGGCGTATTTGTGGCCGAAGCGGGCGCGGGCGTGGATGGAGTCGAGTTCGGCCATGATGGCGAGATTGGCCTGCAGGGCGGGCAGTTCCGCGCGGACCGCGTCGCACAGGGCGATCAGGATGCGGCGGATTTCCTCCTCCTCGCGCAGGCGCAGGGCCGTCAGATCGTTGGACAGTTCGATGATGGCCAGCGGCTCGATGAACAGCGTCTGGCCGGTGTTCGAGGCGTCATGAACGATGCCCGGGACGCGATTGCGCGCGGCGACCTTGACGGGGAGGACGTAGCGGCCGTTGCGCTGGGTGTAGAAGTCCTCGGCGAGGACGCCGTCCTTGTTGAGCTGGCTGACCATGCTCTGAAGGCGTCCGGTCAGGCGGGCGTCGAGCGAGGCGCGTTCGCGGCGGATATGGCGCAATTCCGGGGAGGCGGCGTCGAGCACCTCGCCCTTGGGTCCGATGGAGGTTTCGATCTCGCGGCGGGTCTGGGGCGCGGGCGCCAGCGTCGCGGCCAGGCGCGCCAGTTCCGGACCGTCGGCGGCGTGGGAGGTCAGATGGGCCTTGAGTCGTTCGCAGGCGCCGGCGAACGCGCCGATCTCAAAGAGGCGCTCGGGCTCGATCAGGGCGCCGGGCACGGCGGCGTCATTGAGCGCCTGCGTGATGTCGAAGATGCCGGCCATGGGCGGCTCGATCTGGCGCGCCAGCAGGCCCATCCATTCATGCGCCAGGCGGATGGCGGCGCGGCAGCGCTCGAACCAGGGCGACGGCGCCAGCGCCCGGACGGCGCGCCGGCCCAGCTCGGAGGCGGCGCACGCGGCCACGGCGCCCAGCGCCTCGTCAAAGGCGAGGACCTCGCGGGCTTGTTTCAGGCGGTCAGGCATCGGCGCCCATTTCTATCGCGCGAGGGCGTGGCATAGGTCAGGATAGTTGCGTATTGACGGGTTAATCAGTCAGTTTCTTGAGCAACTCTGTCCTTTTCATGTCATCAATTCGGCTGCCTCTTTGTCCCTGAGTCGAACGCGAATGCCTCATTGTCAATATAGATGTTAAAACATGCACGGCCCAGAAACTTCACGATTTTCTTGGAATCGAATGGGCGGGTTCAAGGACGATTTCGGACGATGTCAAGCATCCGGCGCCAAGAACTCGTATGGACAGGCACGGACTCGCACGGATCGGCATGGACTTGCGCCTCCGCGTGGGTTTGTGTCGCCGCCTGTTTGTTCTTGCCGCTCCGCATGGATCGGAGCCTTCCCCTGAAATCCCGCGTGACTTCGATTTGGGCCTTGCCTATATACTCGCGGCCACGGCGTTTGCCCCGGCGGCGGCGCAAGGCTGCCGGCTGACCGGGGGCAAACCTCAAGGAGTCTGCGGCCATGGCATCGCAAAAGGTTCGCATCGCCCAGTTGCGGAAGATGAAGCAGGAAGGCCGGCGCATCTGCATGCTGACGGCCAGCGACATGCCGACGGGACGCATCGTCGCCGAGGCGGGGGTGGACATCATTCTGGTGGGCGATTCGCTGGGCAACGTCGTGCTGGGACACGACGACACCATCCCGGTCACCCTGGATGACATGATTCATCACACGGCCGCCGTCGCGCGGGCGCATCCGCGGGCGCTGCTGGTGGGCGACATGCCGTTCATGACCTATAAACTGACGCCGGAGCAGGCGCTGGCCAACGCGGCGCGGCTCGTGCAGGAAGGCGGGGCGCAGGCCGTCAAGGTCGAGGGCGGGACCGAGATCGCCCCGACGGTGCGGCGGATCGTGGACGCGGGCATTCCGGTGATGGGACACATTGGCCTGACGCCCCAGTCGATCCACCAGCTCAGCGGCTACCGCGTCCAGGGGCGCGGACCGACGGCCCGCGAGCGCATGATCGCCGACGCGCGGGCGTTGGACGAGGCCGGGGCGTTCGCCATCGTCATCGAGCTGACGCCCAGCGAAGTGGCGCGCGACGTCACGCAGGCCGTCTCGTGTCCGACCATCGGCATCGGCGCCGGGCCGCACACTGACGGGCAGGTGCTGGTGTTGTATGACATGCTGGGTCTGTGTTTCGGGCCGCCGCCGAAGTTTGTCAAGCAGTTCGCCAACTTGCGCCAGGAGATGCAACGCGCCGTCGAGGCCTATTGCCAGGAAGTCCGGGCCGGCGCGTATCCGGCCCTGGAACACGAATACTCCGAGGAGAGGTGAGCGGTTGTTCCGACCCAAACGACATCACGCCCGGGGACACGGGGGGCATCTGAACGCGGACGCCCTGCTGGAACAGTTGCGGCGATTGCAGGCGGAGTTCGACAACTATCGCAAACGCGCCGAGCAGGAAAAGGCCCAGGCGGCCGCCGCCGGCCAGCGCGAACTGCTGGCGCGCCTGCTGCCGGCCTATGACGCGCTTGAACACATGGCGGCGGCGCTGCACAGCGTCCCGCCGGGCGCCGAGGCGCTCGTGGAGGGGCTGCGAGCCATCGGCCGGCAGTTTGCGGAAGCCTTCGAACAGTCCGGCGTCCGGCGGATGGCGGCGGTGGGCGAGAGGTTCGATCCGGTTGTGCATCAGGCCGTGGACTTGGTCACGACGGACGACCCGAATGAAGACGGGCTTGTGCGCCAGGTCGTCCAGGATGGATACTGGTTCAACGGTTCGGCGCTGCGGGCGGCGCGCGTCGTCGTTGCCCGGTATGAGCCGCCCCGGCATGTGGAGATAACGGTATGAGCGCGGATCGTGATTTATACAAAGTGCTGGGCGTTGGCCCGAAGGCTTCCCAGGAAGAAATCCAGAAGGCCTTCCGGAAGCTGGCGCGCCGCTATCATCCCGACAAGGCCAAGAACGACAAGCGGGCCGAGGAGCGCTTCAAGGAAATCAGCGCGGCCTACGACGTGCTGGGCGACGAAAAGAAGCGGCGCGAATACGATGCGATGCGCGCGGGCGGCCCCTTTGGCGGGTTCGGGGGCGGCGCAAGTCCGTTCGGCTCGGCGGGCGGCGGGCCATTTGGCGGAATGAGCGGGGGGCCGTTTGGCGGAATGGGCGGAGGCGCCCGTCCCTTTGGCGGCGCCACCGGGCGCGGCGGACAGGAAATCTTCGAGGAAATCCGCTCGGGCGGGCTGGGCGGGCTGGGCAGCCTCTTTGAAAACTTCTTCGGCGCAGGCGAAGGAGGGGGCTTCGAATCGAAGTTGCGCCGGCCGCGCCCCGGGCAGGACATCGAAACGACACTGGAAATCCCCTTCGAGATGGCCGTCTCGGGCGGCAAGCAGAAGATCACCGTCCGCATCACCGAACCGGGACCGGGCGGCGGGGCGCCGGTTTCAACGAGCAAGGACGTGAGCGTCAAGATTCCGGCGGGCATCCAGGACGGGCAGAAAATCCGCCTGGCGGGCGCCGGCCAGGCCGGGCCCAATGGCGGCCCGCCGGGATCGCTTCTGATCACAATCCGAGTCCAGCCGCATCCGGTGTTTTCGCGGGAAGGGGCGGACATCTACTCAAAGACGGATATTGATCTCAAAACGGCCATTTTGGGCGGCACGGCGTCGGTGCGGACGCTGGACAAGACGATCTCGCTGAAGATTCCGCCGGGGACCCAGCCGGGGCAGAAGTTCCGCCTCCAGGGCCAGGGCGGCCCCAAGCGCGACGGGGCCCGCGGCGACCACTACGCCGTCATCGAGGTGCGGCTGCCCAAGCGGCTGAGCAGCCATCAGCGCGAGTTGTTTGAGGCGTTCGCGCGTTCGCTGCGGGGGGATGAATAGCAGAATCGTTGACCTGGAAGACGACCATTAGGGGGTCCAGCTCATGCATGGGAAACGGGCCATCAATAGTCCCAGAGAATCCCGGCAGATGTGCCACATCGGGATATCCGGTTTTCGCCGGTTGGCGCATATCGATCTGGATATGAGGCCCCTGATGACTTTGATCGGTGCGAATGGCGTTGGCAAGACGTCGTTTCTGGACGTGTTCTCGCTTCTGGCCGCCTCGGCCGCGGGAAAACTGAACAAGACGATCAGTGACATGGGCGGCGTTGCGGCGAATCTTTCGCGAGAAAAATCTCACGAATTGGCGTTCAACCTTGAAATGGACGTATCGGAACAAGAGCCCCTCGTATATGACCTTCATATTGCGCCACAGACGCATACTTACAGCATTTGCTCGGAAAGTTTGACGCAACGCCGAACGGATGATCCGAAGCCGTTTAAGTATATTGAGTCCGCCCACAGTGACATTCGTTACTTCGACGTGGATCAGAAGAAGTTGGTCCGGCCAACCTGGGACCACAATTCGCTGGAGACGTCACTGTCTCAAGTCCCTCGAATGTTCAAGAAATCCGAAGAGTTTCGTCGCGCGTTGTCCTCGGCATCGTGTTTTCACGCGTTGGACGTGAGTCCACGCGCGCCCGTGAAGCTGCCACAACCGGTCAAGCCCGCCCAATTCCCCGGCTCCAATGGCGAGGAAATGGTGTCGTTGCTTTACACGCTTCGCGAGAGCCAACACGCGCGATACGAGACCGTCATCGATACGTTGCGCGCCGCGTTTCCCGGTTTTGAGGGATTGAACTTCCCGCCGTCCGCGGCGGGAATGATCTCCATGACCTGGAAAGATCAGTCCTGCTCCAGTCCGTTTTATGTCCACGAACTGTCCGAAGGAACATTGCGGTTTCTTTGGATAACGGCCATGCTCCAAAGCCCGGAACTTCCGACGATCATCATGTTCGACGAGCCGGAAATCAGTTTGCACCCCGAGATGCTCGGCCTCCTTGCAGACTTGTTGCGGGAAGGCGCCCAGCGATCCCAGATCATCGTCGCCACTCATTCTGATCGTCTTGTTCGGTTCTTGAAACCCGAAGAGGTTGTTGTGCTGGATGCCCAGGAGGACGGCACGACTTCGGCAACCTGGGCCGACGCGCTGGACTTGGACAAGTGGCTGGCAGACTACAGTCTGGATGAGATCTGGAATATGGGTCGATTGGGAGGCAGGGCATGCGGATCGCTTTGATTATCGAAGGGAAGACCGAGAGGGCCTTCATCCCACATCTCAGAGCGTTTCTCCAGACCAGGCTGCCGAACGCAATGCCGCGACTCGATGTGTCCTGCTATGACGGCCGGATTCCCACAGAGAACAAACTGAAGAAACGGGTTGATCATCTGTTAAACGACGGGACGCGTTCCGCAGATGCCGTCATCGCGCTCACGGATGTTTACACGGGCACGAGGGATTTCAGAGACGCTGCCGACGCAAAAGCGAAGATGAGGACGTGGGTCGGTCCCAACACGCGGTTCCATCCTCATGCGGCGCAATATGATTTCGAGGCATGGTTGATTCCATACTGGCCCGAGATTCAAAGGTTGGCGGGACACAACAAGACCGCTCCTTCAGGCAATCCTGAGACCGTCGATCATGGCAATCCCCCTTCCCGGCGGATTGCAGAAGTCTTCCGTATTGGCAAGCCGGGACGCGCCTATCTGAAATCCCGCGATGCCGGAAGAATCCTGCGCAACAAAGACTTGCTTGTCGCTGCCCGCGCATGCCCGGAGCTTCAGGCTCTCCTGAATACCATACTCACACTCTGTGGCGGCAGCCCAGTCGCCTGACAGCGATGGCGCCCCCCAAAGGATTTTTCCATGTCTGGAACAAAGCTGCGTGACGGGATGGTGATTCTGGCGCTAATCCTGGCGTCCGGATGCTGGCGCGCGCCGCTGTCGCTGTCGTCCGACGCCAGCGCGATGGTCGAGACGCGGTTCCTGCTGCCCGTCGCCAGCAACACGGGCATCCCCTTCGAGGAGAGCCGGTTCGAGTGGCTGGAGGAGCAGCTGACGCGCCGGTTTGGCGGCTTCACCTATGAAGGCGAGTTTCGGGGGGGCTATTATCACAAGGGCAAAATCCTCCGCGAGACCTCGCGCCGTTACGTCGTCGCCGTGCGCCGCGCCCAGTTGCCGGAGTTGATGCGTTTTCTGCACGAGGTCAAACGCGACTTCAAGCAGGAGGCCCTCTACGTGGTCGTCTCGACCGCGGAAGTCCAGATGCTGTGACGCAGGGGCGGCCTTTGCGATTGACGCGCATCGGATTGCGGCCTAGACTTTCTCAAACATTGCCAATGTAAACTCTGTTCAGCAGGGCAAAGCGCGCATTGCCAACTGATGGACGGCGTTGGCGTCTGCGCAAGATGGTCCGGCTCCCAGTTCCTTCCTCCCTCTGTTCTCCGCGCCGACGCCCGGTCAAGACGGCCTCGAGCCACGATTCCTGTTTCGCAAGGAACGCGTTTTATGAGCGCAGCGACTCCTGATATCCTCCTTCCCGATCACGCCGAAGCAGGTCCACGCGACGGCGTCCTCAAGCCCGTCGGCGCCGTTCTGGTCATGGGCGGCGGCATCGCCGGCGTCCAGTCGGCCCTGGATCTGGCCGAGCAGGGCTACTACGTTTATCTGGTTGAGAACAGCCCGGCCATCGGCGGGACGATGGCGATGCTCGACAAGACGTTTCCGACCAACGACTGCTCGATGTGCATCCTGTCGCCCAAATTGGTCGAGGCCGAACGGCATCTCAACATCGAGCTGATTACCTACGCCGATGTCATCAGCCTCGAAGGCGAGCCGGGCCGGTTCAAGGCGCGCATCCGCAAGCGGGCGCGCTCGATTGACCCCGACAAGTGCGTGGGGTGCGGCGCCTGCGTCGAGAACTGCCTGGTCCAGAACCAAATCCACCTGCCGCATGACGGGGACATTCGCGTCGTCCTGCCCGAGCAATCCGAGGAACTTCAGATTCTCGATGACATCCTGCAGCGCCACAACTTCGACTCGGCCAACCTCATCGCGATGTTGCTCGAAATCAACGAGCGCTTCCGCTACCTGTCCGAGCCTCATCTGAATTACGTGTCGCTGCGGACGCAGATTCCACTGTCGCAGATTTACCATGTCGCCACGTTCTACAGCGCCTTCAGTCTGACGCCGCGCGGCAAACACGAAATCAAAGTGTGCATGGGGACGACATGCCACCTGATGGGCGCGCCGCGCATCCTCGAGGAAATCTGTGGCATTCTGAACGTCGAGCCGGGCCAGACCACCCGCGACGGCCTGTTCACGGTCGAGACGGTGAACTGCCTCGGCCAGTGCGCCTTTGCCCCGGCCATCGCCATTGACCACCACCACTTCTCGATGGAACGCGGCCGCTGCCGCGAGGTCATCGATCAGTTTGTCCAATCCCACGCGCAGGTCCCAGCATGAACCGACTTGAATCGCCCGCCGCCTTGACGGCGCTGATGAACGAAATCAATGGCCGCCCGCAGGCGCCGCGCGTCATCTCATGCGCGGGGGGCACGTGCGGCATCTCACGCGGCGCCGAATCAGTGGCCCGCGCCATCCGCCAGCAGATCGAGGCCCAGGGGGCCGGCGACCGCGTCGCAATGCGCGAAACCGCCTGCCAGGGCTTCTGCCAGGCCGAGCCGGTCGTCGTTGTGCTGCCGGAGCGGACGTTCTACGCGCGCGTCACACCCGGCGACGCCGCCGACATCGTCCGCAGCGCGGCCAACGGCGGCGCGCCGGTCGAACGCCTGCTGTTTCGCGAAGGAGACCAGACGTTCACGCAGGAGGAGACGGTTCCGTTTTTCCGCAAACAACACCGGCTGCTGATGGGCCAGCACTGTCACCTCGACCCGACCCGCATCGAGGACTATATCGCCCGGGGCGGCTATCAGGCCGCCGCGCGCTGCCTGACGGAGATGACGCCCGAAACGATTATTGAACAAATCAAAAAAGCCGACCTGCGCGGACGCGGCGGCGGCGGATTCCAGACCGCCCGCAAATGGGACAGCGCCCGCAAGGCCCATGGCTCGCCGAAATACGTCCTGTGCAACGCCGACGAGGGCAACCCCGGCGCTTACATGGACCGCACGCTGCTCGAGGGCAATCCGCACAGCATCATCGAGGGCATGTTGATCGGCGCCATCGCCATTGGCGCCTCGCAGGGTTACGTCTATTGCCGCATTGAATACCCGCTGGCGGTGGACCATCTGACCCACGCCATCGATCAGGCGCGGGAATGCGGCCTGCTGGGCGACCGCATCCTGGGGACGGACTTTTCGTTTGATCTGAAGGTCGTGCGTGGCGGCGGCGCCTATGTCTGCGGCGAATCGACGGCCCTGATGGCTTCGATCGAAGGCAAACCGGGCGAGGCGCGCGCCAAATATATCCACACGGCCGAGTCAGGCCTGTGGAACAAGCCGTCGAACCTTAACAACGTCGAGACGTGGGCCAATGTCCCGCTGATCCTGAACCTGGGCGCCGAGAAATACGCCGCGCTGGGCGCGCCGGGCGGACGCGGCACGAAGATTTTCTCGCTCGTTGGCGCCGTGCGCTATCCCGGCCTCGTCGAGGTCGAAATGGGCGCGACGTTTCGCGAAATCATCTTCGACATCGGCGGCGGCATTCGCGGCGGACGCGCCCTGAAGGCCATCCAGATCGGCGGGCCGTCGGGCGGCGTGCTGCCGGCCAGCGCGCTGGATATGAAGGTGGACTTCGACACGCTGTGGGAGGCTGGGTCGCTGATGGGCGCCGGCGGCGTCATCGTCGCCGACGACACGATGTGCATGGTCGATCTGGCGCGGTGCATTATCGACTTCCAGATCGACGAATCGTGCGGCAAGTGCGCGCCATGCCGCGAAGGATTGTGCCACCTCGGAGGCATCCTGCGCCGCATCACCGAAGGCGAGGGCATGGAGGGCGATCTCGAATTGATCGAAGAGATTTCGCCGACAATGAAGATTGCGTCGCTATGCGGCCTGGGCCAGGCCGCGCCGGACCTGCTGCTTTCGACGATCAAGTATTTCCGCGAGGAATATGAAGAACACATTCGCGACAAAAAATGCCGCGCGGGGGTGTGCCGGACGATGAGCGCGGGTCGGTGTGGGATGACGAAAACGGGGGCATGTGAGATGACGAGTACGGAGCGGGTGGGATAACGAGCACTGTCATGGGTTTTATCCGGACGCCCTGCCATCCACAGGCTCTGGAGTGCGCCAGGGGCTGATTGCCCCGGCAACGATAAGTGGGCAGGCGTCTGCGGGAAACCTGCCTGTTGAATAGGATTTCATTGGTCGGCATCAGCCTTTCGCAGGTCACCGCGATCACTGATGAAGACGGGCCGTCGGGACGACGCAGTCCGCTGCAAGCTTGCGCGATGCTGATCTATCAGTCGGCTTCAGCCGACTCACCGTCAGCCACCGTCTTCAGACGGTGGAATGGGATGATAGAAATGGCGGCAAGCCGGTCCGTTGGACGTGGTTTCGTTAGTCGGCTTCAGCCGACTCACCGTCAGCCACCGTCTTTAGACGGTGGAAAGGGATGATAGAAATGGCGGCAAGCCTGCCCGTTGGAAGTGGTTTCGTTAGTCGGCTTCAGCCGACTCACCGTCAGCCACCGTCTTTAGACGGTGGAAAGGGATGATAGAAATGGCGGCAAGCCTGCCCGTTGGAAGTGGTTTCGTTAGTCGGCTTCAGCCGACTCACCGTCAGCCACCGTCTTTAGACGGTGGAAAGGGATGATAGAAATGGCGGCAAGCCGGCTTCAGCCGGGCTTCTCGATGGGAGGATTCATCCACTATGGCCGGTCACGTGTATCACGAGCTGTTCGTCCATCTGGTATGGCATACGAAGCAAAGCGAGCCGATGCTGGCGGGAGAATTGGAGCCGCAAGTCCACGACTACCTGCGGCGCCGCTGCCAGATGGCGAAAGGATTATATATCCATGCTATCGACGGAACGCCCACGCACGTTCATCTCGCCCTCAACTATGAGCCGTGGTGGGCCGTCAGCGAGATCGTGAAAGATTTGAAGGGCGCGTGTTCCCACGACATAAACGCGATAGCAGGCCAGAAAGTATTGGAATGGCAGCGCGGATTCGGCGCGGTGAGTTTCGGGAAGGGCAATCTGGGCGTGGTGCGCAAATACATTGTCAGCCAGAAGCAGCATCATGCCAAAGGCATGCTGCATGAACGATTAGAACGGATCGCGTTTGATGAAGAAAACGACGGAAAGGAGCTGGGCCAACGCACGGCGGATACAGACGCAGCTGGCGATAGTGTCTGAAGACCCCCTATCGAGAAGCCCGGCTGAAGCCGGCTTATTGAGGGTGAGGGCGCGTGCAGTCCCACCGGCTGAAGCCGGTGGCTGGCAGCGGCCGGCTGAAGCCGGCTGAATCTCGATTGCGCGACGCCGATGACGCCGAGCGCACCGGCTTGAACGGAATGTGGGGTCTGTCGAAAAAGCCAAGGCGCTCGATTGGACGCATCGGCGCCGGCAGGAGACTGCCGGATGGCCGGCTGATGGCCGGGATTTACCGGCCGGCTGATTGTTCGCCAACCTTGTCCCGCTTGTTGACTGCTGCTCGGAGTTAACCTGCTGATGGATTGAGCCAGTTGCAAAAATTTGGAGTAGAAGGGAACGGGGGCGTCTCGCCCCCAAAATTCGACTGAAAAACTCACCCAAACGGGGACGAGACGCCCCCGCTCCCTTCATTATGCATCTGGCTCGGATTGTTGGCCGGATTAGAATTGATGGTTGACTGTCGACCGCAGTAAATCTGCTGGTTGACTGTCGGCTTCAGCCGACATCCTGTCAGCCACCGTCTTCGGACGGTGGAATCGCGACGGCCACATTGATGAGCCCGCTTCAGCGGGGCTTCTCGATCATAGGTTTCAACCGGCATCGACGATTATGCGCGATAGGAAGAATCATGGCGACACATCCGGCCACGAACGACCTTCCCGATTCGTATTGTTCGCAAATCACGCAATCAGCGGAATGTTGAAGTATGGCAGATTCTCGTAAATGGACTGAAGCCGGTCCGACTATATGGAAACGATGGGACGAAAATATTTGTAGAATCTGAATCCGAAGGAACTATCGAAGGCAAGAATATCTTGCCGAAATGATCCGGGAGTTTTCATTAGATGCCGAAACTGAGAATTGACGGTCAGGCGTTCGACTTTCGCGAGGGGATGACGGTGCTGGAATGCTGCCGGGAGATGGATATTGACATCCCGACGATGTGCCACCATGAGACGCTCAAGCCCTACGCTTCGTGCCGGCTGTGTCTGGTCGAGGTGAACGAGGGGCGTCGCTCGCGCGTGGTGACGTCGTGCGCCTATCCGGCCAGCGAGGGCATCGAGGTCAAGACCAACACCGAACGCGTCGTCAAGGCGCGGCGCGGCGTCATGGAGCTGACCCTGGCGCGCACGCCCGACGCGCCGCGCGTGCGCGAGATGGCCCGCAAGATGGGGCTGGATCCCGACGCGCCCTCGCGTCTGGCCCGGCGCAACCAGGACTGCATCATGTGCGGCCTGTGCGTGCGCATCTGCGCGGACACGATGGGCCGCAGCGCCATCGGCTTCATCGGCCGCGGCGCCCGCCGGCGCATCGGCGTCGCCTTTGACCGTTATTCGCCGGTGTGCATGGAGTGCGGCGCCTGCCTGAAAGTCTGTCCGACTTCGGCCCAAAACGTCCGGCTCGAAACGATCAAGGGCGCGCCAGCGCAGAAGATCGGCAAGGAATTTGACCAGGGACTGCGTCCGCGCTCTCCGATCTACATTCCTTACGCGCAGGCCGTTCCGGGCATCCCGGTGATCGACCGCGACCGGTGCGCGCACTTTCTGACGGGCGAGTGCAAGGCGTGCGAGAAGTTCTGCAAGGCCGGCGCGATCGATTATACGCAACAGGACCGCGAGGAAGAGGTCGAGGTCGGCGCCGTCGTCCTGTCGCCGGGCTTCACGCCATTTGACCCGCGCGGCAAGTCGCTGGGCTACAAATACCGCAACGTCGTAACGAGCCTGGAGTTCGAACGCATCCTCAGCGCTTCGGGCCCGTTCGGCGGACACGTTGTCCGGCCCTCGGACCACGTCAAGCCGCGCCGCCTCGCTTTCATCCAGTGCGTCGGATCGCGCGACACCTCCATCCATCACGATTACTGCTCGGGCGTCTGCTGCACCTACGCGATCAAGGAGGCGATCATCGCCAAGGAGCATGGCGGCCCCGAGATCGAGCCGACGATCTTCTTCATGGACCTGCGCACGCACGGCAAGGACTTCGAGAAATACTACGTGCGCGCGCGCGATCAATACAACGTCCGCTTCGTCCGCTCGGGCGTTTCGGAAGTCATGGAGGTCCCCGAGACGGGCAATCTGCTGATCAAGCATGTCGATGAGGCGGGCCACGCCCGGCTCGACGAATACGACATGGTCGTGCTGTCGATCGGGCTCGACAAGCGCCGCGACGTCGAAGAGGTCGCCACGATGATGGGCGTGCGGCTCAATCGCTTCGGCTTCGGCGAAGGGCCGGTCTTCGAGCCCTCGCACACGACGCGCGCCGGCGTTTTCAGCAGCGGCGTCTTTTCGGGGCCGATGGATATTCCCGAAACGGTGGTCCGCGCCAGCGCGGCGGCGGCCGACGCCGCGGCGCTGCTGAGCGCGGCGCGGGGGCAGCTGTCGCGCACGAAGGAATATCCGCCCGAGCGTGACGCGCGGGGCGAGCCGCCGCGCATCGGCGTGTTCATCTGCCATTGCGGCGTCAACATCGCCGGCGTCGTGGACGTGGCCGCGGTGGCCGAATACACCCGCTCGCTGCCCGGCGTCGTTCATGCGGAAAACACGCTCTACGCCTGCTCGGGCGACACACAGAACCATTTCAAGGAAGTCATCAAGAAGCACGGCATCAACCGCCTCGTCGTGTCGTCGTGTTCGCCGCGCACGCACGAGCCGCTGTTTCAGGAAACGCTGCGCGAGGCGGGGCTGAACAAGTATCTCTTCGACATGGCCAACATCCGCGACCAGTGCTCCTGGGTGCATCCGGACAATCCGGAGCTGGCGACGCAAAAAGCCAAGGATCTGACGCGGATGGCCGTCGCCAAGGCGCGGTTGCTCGAACCGCTGCAGACCTCGCGCCTGCCGGTGGTCAAGCGCGCGCTGATTGTCGGCGGCGGCCTGGCGGGAATGACCGCCGCGCTGGCCACCGCCGAGGCGGGATATGAAGCCGTGCTGGTGGAAAAAACGGGCGCGCTGGGGGGCATGCTGCGCCACATCAAACACACGGCCGGCGCCGAGACGCGGCCCTTGCTCGAAGAGACGATCGCAAAGGTTCAGTCCCATCCGCGCATTCGGGTCCTTCTCAACAGCCAAGTGCGCCAGACCGAGGGCTTCGTCGGCGCTTTTACGTCGGCCATTGGACCGGCTGACGGCGCGGGCGAGGCCGAGAGCATTGAACACGGGACCGTCATCCTCGCCACGGGCGCCAGCGAATGGCGCGATATCCCGGAATATCTTTACGGGCGCAACGAAAATGTTGTGACCCAGTTGCAGTTTGAGGAGGAACTGTTCAGCGGCGATCCGG
>Ga0101944_10002297_pt1 | contig 31738 bp, 37 predicted proteins | sample DewCreD2012metaG_FD_75245 | JGI IMG/M metagenome (GOLD analysis project Ga0101944, IMG submission 75245) | Hot spring sediment bacterial and archeal communities from British Columbia, Canada, to study Microbial Dark Matter (Phase II) - Dewar... ... | reverse complement strand
TGAACCCGCCATCCGCAGCACCCTTACGTTCTCAACAGTTAAAACAGGCTTATTCAAGCGTCGCGTCATCCAAGTTGCCCGACGCTTTGGTTCACTCAAGAAATGGGCAGACTTTAGCAACGTAAGCCTCCAGAAATTGATCTCAAGCTTCGAGGGCACACCGATCTACGAGGAAGGGCTCAAGGAAGTCTTCACCAAAGACCTTGACGCCGACGGCTTGGTGATGGTTCTTGGGAGGCTTCGCAGAGGGGATGTGCGTTTGCAGGTGGTTAAGACGGGGGGTAACCCGACTCCGGTGGCGCGTGTGGGCATTGAGCGGGTGAGTATGAAGACTGATTTGATTCCACCAGAGAAGATGCGAACCGTGCTGGTTGAATCCGCCAAAGCACGCCTGCTAAACGAGACAGGCAACTTTGTCTGTACAGCTTGCTGGGACTACATGGAGATGATTCGCATAAAAGACCTCCCCGACAGACCCAAATGTCCAAGGTGCGGTTCCTCTGCGATTGGACTTTTGAAGGTGGAGGAAGAAAAAGCTGTGGGGCTCTTAGAGAAAAAAGGGGAGCATCTAGCCAAAAACGAGGAAAAGATGTGTAGCTACGCTAAACAAACCGCCGCGCTCATCGAGCGTTATGGTAAGGCTGCTACGGTGGCTTTGAGTGCAAGGCGGGTTTCAACCGCAGACATAGCTGGTGTGTTAGAGAAGGAGCCGTCAGTTTCTGATCACTTCTATGAACTTGTTTTGGAAGCTGAACGCAAATCGCTGAGCAAACGGTTCAAGTGATTGTTCTGTTGTTCGTTTTCCACGGCACCGCTATTGAACATCATCTTTTTAAGTGAAGAGTCATCTAGTGATGATGTCTGCGTGGACAATCTTAGGAGACCCTATAATGGAGATAAGCCGAAAAAACCTGCGCAAAGAAGTTTTAGAACGCATCAAATTCGTCAAAACCTGCGTAATGGCACGGGAACTTTGCTTGCTGGTTCGCACCAACAGAGCAGTTTTGGAGCCAAAAGACGTACAGGAAATCTGCCAATACATCTCAGGGTTGTGCAAAGAAGAAGGCTGCAATGAACCCAGTGAACTCTGCGCCAAAGCTGCAAAAGCAGTAGGTTCCAAAGAAGAAGAAAAATACCTTGATTTGTGCGCTCAGAGCTGCGTGAAATGCGGAGAAGCCAGAAGACCGCAGACTAAAAAAGACGCTTACGTAGCTTAACATCGTTTTTGGAGGATTTTGAGTGTTTATCGCTCCGTTTGTTCCAAGCCCCACCTGCGTGGTAGAGTACATGCTTAAACTGGCGGATTTGAAGTCGGGCGAAGTCCTCTTTGACCTCGGCGCGGGCGATGGGCGAACGGTGATTATGGCGGCGAAAACTTTTGGCGCCCGCGGAGTAGGCATCGAGTTGCGCGAGGACTTAGCTAAAAAAGCTCTCGGCGCAATCCACGAGAACGGCTTAGACGACCGTGTAACAATCTTAAACACTGACATGTTCGCGGTAAACTTGACTTCAGCAGACGTCGTTTACCTGTATTTGACTACAAGTGCCAACGAGAAGGTTAAACCCAAGTTGGAACGTGACCTCAAAAAAGGCGCCCGCGTCGTCTCGCATGACTACGAGATTGTTGGTTGGCCTCCTGAGAAGATAGAGACTTACTGCGAAAACCCCAAGCTTGGTTACCCGTCGCATACGATTTATTTGTACAGAAAAAAGTAGCCGCAAAGACCCATGTTTGTTTGGTGGCGCTAAGAAAATATTTTAACTAACCCTTCCATGTGTGAGGGTGTGGTTTGAAGTGCAGTTTGTTCCATGGCAAAACGTTGCGGATTGGCATTGCAGAGCCTGCGGTTACTGCTGTAAACTCTACAGCGTGGTCCTTGGCTTTCCAGAGTGGCTGCGGCTAACCAAGACGTTTGGCTCGGAGACCACGGTGGCGGGGTTAGACCGCTTCTACATAAAACGGTGCAGCGACGGCAGTTGTGCTTTCCTTTGCAGCAACAGCCACCAATATTTCTGTGCGCTACAGAATATGAAGCCAGAAGCATGCAAAATCTGGCCCTTCAAAATACTCGCCGAACCCAAATACGGCGAAGAAAAACATGCGGCATTTGATTACATGGGGCACAGACTCTACGTTTACGCTGATACCATGTGCAGTGGGCTGCGGTATGGTGTGCCGACATGGGAATTCCGGTATACAACGGTTAAGGAATTTGCCGAGTTAGCGCTGGGCTTGAGACAGGTACAGTACAAAACGACTCGAACGGCAAAAGGTTCGGTTCAGTATGGGCGAACATTGTTTCCATAAGCGTTTTAGGGCAGAAAAAACGAGTGTAGCATTCTAAAGGTTTGACTTCATTTTGGGGATTAACTTATTTAGGCAGGTTTAGCTCTTAACCCAACCCACCCCATAACAGAGGAACATATATGTCTAAAGCGAAAGTTGGCGTTTCAATGCTCTACTGTCTAGGCGAACCCTTCAACCGCATGATAAAACGCTTAGGCACCATGAACACCAAATACATCGAAATCCTCGACGACGGCACCCACGACCTCAACAAAACCCGCATCACCCAACTCCGTGAAGCCGCCAAATCCTACGGTTTAACCTACTCGCTGCATGCGCCTTTCGCTGACATTAACATCGGTGCCCCTGCTAAACCTATGTTGGCTGCGTCCATGAAACGCCTTAAGCAGTCGCTTTCAAACGCCCGTGCCATTGACGCAAAGATGTGGGTTTTTCACCCCGCCCAGCGCACAGGTATCGGGCAGTTTTATCCTGACGCTGACTTCAAAACCATGTGTCAAAGCATAGAAGAACTCTACAGTGAGGCAGAGGAGTATGGGGTAAATTTGGCGTTGGAGAATTTGCCTAACAAGTACTGGTTTTTGATGAGCACCCCCGCTGAGTTCATGCGCTTCTACAAAGAAACCAACCTGCCCATCGGCATAACCCTAGATTTGGGGCACGCTAACTTGGAAGCTCAAATCCAGCCCTTCATCAACCAGCTCGCAGACAAAATCGTCCACATACACGCCAGCAATAACGACGGCACCGACGACCAACACAACGGCGTCATGGACGGCAACATCGACTACCAACAGTTTGCGGAGTCACTTAAAAAAATCGGATACGACAAAACCGTAGTCGTTGAATCCATGCGCAAAGTGCCCGAAAGCATCGCAAAACTCAAAGAGCTACTCGTTTAGCGGCAACTCTATCTCCAAGAAATCCTCCGCCAGCACCGTATTAGGAAACACTTTTTTAGCTTGCTCCAGAAGCGCTGTGGCGTCGGGGTACCTTGCACTAATATGTGAGAGGACGAGGCGTTTTGCGCCTGCAGCTTTTGCCTGAGCCGCCGCCTGAGTTGGAGTTGAATGCCCATCTATTGCCGCTTTTTCCATAAGCGAGTCATCGAAGGTGCAATCATGAATCACCAAATCCGCGCCTTTGGCGTGTTTAGCGAAGCTTTCAAAGGGTTTGGTGTCGCCTGTGTAGACGATTTTTCTCCCTTTGCGCATTGGACCCATCACGTCAGTTGGCTTCACGGTTTTGCCGTTAGGGGCTTTAACATCTTTTCCGCTCTGCAACTTAGACCACAACTCGCCTTCAGGGATACCAAGAGCTAAGGCTTTTTTGGGGTAAAACTTGCCTGGGCGCGGTTTCTCTTCAAACGCAAAACAGTAACCATCAACGGCGTGGCTGGATTTGAAGGCCACAACCGCGTAGTCGGCGGTGTCGCAGATTGTACCTTCGCCTATGATTTCGCTGATTTCAACGGGGTAGTTTAAACCAAAGTTCAACGTTTCCTTAGTGCACAGCAAGAAGCTTTTGAGCCCCACTGGGCCATAGATTTGTACGGGTTCTTTGCGTTCCATAAGCGCCATCGTCTGAAGCAACCCAGGCAAACCCAACACGTGGTCGCCGTGCAAGTGGGTTATGAAAATTTTGAGTTTTTTGTGGAAGCTGACTTTTGCCTGCATCATCTGCCGCTGGACGTTTTCGCCGCAGTCAAACATCCACTGGTCACGCGGACACTGCACCACAACGGCTGGCAGGCTGCGCTTCAGGGTGGGTACGCTTCCGCTTGTGCCCAAGAACATCACTCGGATACTCATGACTTTTGCACCTTTTCGAACACCGCAATTTCCCTTGTCAGGGTGGCGTGGACGTAGGCGAAGTGGGATTCCACATGCTTAAAGCCCAACTCGGCGCCTAACTGGGATATGTTTAATGTTTTGGGTGCGGCTATACAAATCCGTTGCCCCACCCCCAAAAGCGCATACGAGGCAGCTAAAACATCTCTGACTAACTGGATAGTTGTGGATTTTAGGGTGCTTGACGAGCGACCATAAGGCGGATCAGTCACAACCGCATCCACCTTGAAAAGCGGAATCTTGCGGGAGTCTCCCCAAATCAGCCCCTCCGCTTCTATGCCGAAGTGCTTGAGGTTTCTTCTGGTACCCAAAACCATCCTCTTCTGTGCATCCACCCCAACCGCGCGACACCCAATGAAGGTCGCTTCGATAAGCGAGGTGCCTGTGCCGCAGAAGGGATCAAGCAGCACCGACTCAGCTTTCGCCCGCGACAAATTCACCATGCACCGCGCCATCTTTGACGGCATGGCTGAGGGGTGGAAAAATGGTTTCTTGCGTGGACGGCGCTCAGAGAAGGTTTTGCTGGTTATGTCGGTGAGTTTTAAGCCTAAAACGAGTTTGTTGTTGGTGATTATGCCGATGAAGGTTTTGTCGGGGTTTTTGAGGTTAACGCTTGTGCCTGGGTTTTGCCTAAGGATTTGTCCCCCCAGTTTTATCTCGAGTGTCATGGTGTTGATTTCGGCGTCGGCGTAGTTCTTGATGCGGTTAATGCGGACTACGAAGCTTTCGCCGCCCTTCAGCACATCTGAGAAGTCAGTTTTGCTGACTGCGTCTGCGATGTCGGTGTAGTTTGCGTTTGCAACCAATAATTCTTGCGCGCAGACCCGCGTGTAAGCCGAACGAATCTGCACAAGCCGCACTGAATCCAAATCGGAATCCAAACTCAGAACTTGGTCAAACTCGCAAACATTCGAGTACACGTAGCCTTCCGCTTCCAAAATCGCCTTAACTTCCGCCGCAGGAAGCGTCAAGTTTTCGCCTGAGAGCAAAAAGAAAAGCTTAGGCACTACACTGCGCCTTTGAGTGCTTGACTAATCAGCGGCGCCAACGAAACCTTACTCGCCGATCCGGGGACGCTGTCGGTACCCACAATTTCCTCCACACCCGCGTCGAGGATGCGCTTCTCCGCGTCGCCGATGAGCAAACCATGCACGCAACCGCAGAAGACGTGTTTTGCGCCGTTTTCACGCAGGATTTTTGCTGCACCCACGATGGTTCCGCCTGTGCTGATGATGTCGTCGAGGATGATGACGGTTTGGTCTTTAACGTTTAATCCTTCGGCGGTCTGTACGGTTTGCCCAGTGTGGCGGTCGCGGGTCTTGTTGAGGTGCCCTGCGTCGCCACCCAACACTTTCTGGGCTTGCTGGGCTATGTACATGGCGCCCTTGTCAGGTGAGAGTGCGTATGCGCCGCGGTAGCCTTTTTTGACGAAGTAGTCGGCGATAAGCGGGATAGCGCTGACCGTGCGTGCTGGAAAAGGAAACTGCGCTAACGAGTGCTCAGAATGGATGTTAACCGTCAGCAACTCGTCGATTCCTGCAGATTTGAGCATGCGTGCGATGGTTTCTACGCTTATGCCTTCACCTGCGAGGAACATCTTGTCTTGACGAGCATAAGCAAGATAGGGAACAACAGCGGTGACTTTGGTTGCACCAGCGCGTTTAGCTGAGTCAGCAAGGAAAGCAAGTTGGAAGAGTCTGCCGTCCTGCATTGGGGGGCAGGTGGTTTGGATTATTGCAACTTCTTCGCCCGTTACGTCGCCGTCTAAGCGGACGTAGGATTCGCCATCGGGGAAAACCTTCGAGACAACGGGCACGTTTGGGAAGCCTGTTTGCGCTGAGACTGCTTCAGCGAGCGGTTTGGATGCGGGGCCAGAGATGATTTTCAATTCTATTCCTCTTTAGCCTTTAGGAATGTAAACTTTGGTTTTAAGCGTTATCTATCAGGAGTTTTCTGGTTTGCAATCTTTAAGCTTTTTTGTAGGTTAGTTTTTCAAGTCTTCCATTGAATGCTCGACTGTAACTCTACTTAAGAGGCAATCAACTATCAGGGATTGTAACGTTGCGTTCTCGCAACTCGTCTTAGAAAATTAATTCCTTAACGTATGAATTGGCTGCTTTTACTTCACAGATACTTTTTCGCATTACAATAAACAGCATACACTTTAACCCCACGAGCAAAAATCTCGCGGTTGCTCTGCCGCCCCTCTCCCCTCCGTTATATATAGAAAGTCGCAAGCTACGTTCTTATGTTACCTAGAATTAACTAAACTTGTAACCCAGCTATGAGGTTGCTGTAACGCTTCTTTCAAGGTTGTTATTGCGGGAACCGTCTTGGGTCAGTGTCGATGTCCACAATCGTGGGCTTATCCGATTTCAATGCCACCTCAACTGAAGCTTCTAACTCTTTTGGCTCGGTGACTTTGATGCCTAAGCCGCCTGCATTTGAGGCGAAGTCGGCGAAGCTGAAATCATGTAGCTCGGTTTGCCAGCCCTCGTATCCTTCGACCTTCTGTTCCTGCATAATCATGCCCAACCGTTTGTTGTTGATAACAAACACCTTCACGGGCAAATTGTACTTTAACGCCGTTAGGAAGTCGCCCAGCACCATCGTTAAACCGCCGTCGCCTGTCACGCAGACGATTTGCCTATCAGGATACGCAAAGGCAGCCGCCAACGCGCCTGGTAACCCGAATCCCATCGTCGCCAAAGTGCCGCTCATCACCATCTTCTGAGACCGCTTCATCAAGAAGTTGCGCCCGAACCACCAACAGTTCTCGCCCACATCCAGCGAAATCACCGCGTCATCAGCAACCTTTTCGTTTAGCACTTTCATGATGTAGGGTGGACGAATGGGTTTGGCTGTTGGGTCGGCTTCCGCGTGGAGCTGCTTTAGCCATGCCTCTTTGAGTTTGGCAGCTTCAGCTACATAGTCCGCTCGGTTTTTCTCGGCGACTTTCTCGGTTAACTTTGGAATCAAAACCGCGCTGTTACCCAACAACGCGACCTCAGCAGGGTAACGCCTCGCAATCATCAAAGGGTTGATGTCGATTTGCACCATGCGTTTCTGTGGAATCTGGGACAAATCCGAAAACGACAAGCCTACTGCTATGAGCAAATCAGTTTTTTCCATGATCTGCGCCGCCGCTGTTGAGCCCACACCACCATGGCAACCCATGTACCGCGAATCGGTCTCGTCTACGATGCCTTTGCCGCGGAAAGTGGCGATTATCGGTGCTCCGATTTTGTCGGCGAGTTTAAGCAGTTTAGTTCCCTGTCCTCTTGCCCCAAACCCGATTAAGATAACTGGGCGATTGGCTTGGTCGACTACTTTGGCGGCTTTCTCTATTACCCATTCTTCTTGGCCGTAAGCCATGTTGGGCATTCTGCCTTCAAACGGCAAAATCTCTGCTTCGTACGGCAACTTTTGTACGTCGTTTGGGATGCCGATGTGTGCGACTCCTTGATCTAGTAGTGCATGCTTAATCGCCAACGTCGCCAACGAAGTTGTCTGGTCTTCTGTCATCAATGTCTTATTGTAAACGCTTAGCGGCTCAAAGAAGGCGTGTTGATCGATTTCTTGGATTGCTCCTTTGCCGATTAGTTTACGGGGCACCAAACCAGTTAAAGCCAAAACAGGCGCGTGATCCAATTGTGCGTCGTAGAGTCCTGTAACGAGGTTGGTTGCACCTGGCCCAGAAATACCCAAGACTGCCGAGATGTGTCCAGTGAGTTTTCCATAGGCGGAAGCCATAAACGCCGCTGTTTCTTCATGGCGCACTTGGATGTAGTGGACTTTGCCGTTTGTTTTGCGAATGGCATCCACGACGCCTAATGTGGAGGTTCCGGGGATTCCGAAAACGTATTTTACGCCCCAAGCCGCGATCTGGTTGATTAACACGTCGGAAACGGTGCTCTTCGCCTTTTCAGGTGGAGCTTCTTTGGCGGTTTTTTCTTCGGTTAAGAGTACAAACGCTGATTTGGGTGCGCCGCAGATGGGGCAGACCCACTCTTTTGGTAAATCTTCAAATTTGACTTTCTGTTTTGCGTCGTCATAAACCCAGTTGCACACGGTACATCTGTATTTAGCCATAAACAAACCTTCCAGAAGCGACAAAAAATAAGACACAACGAACATATCAGCTTATTGGAAACGGAGACTTAACGGTCACTTGTTTGAATTAGAGTTTGAGTGCTTTTGTTACCTTACTGTTTATTTCCTTCCTAAGTTTAGGGCCAACATGCCCTAATTCTCCTACAATTAACCTTTTGGATAGAGTTGCTATTTTTTCAATCTTCAAAAATGAATCTACCTTTAGTCCAGTTTGCTTGAATTCTGGGTGCTTTTCAGCAATCATGACGTCTTTAGAGGTGGCTTTTGCTTTTCTCGATGAAATGAAGACTACCGTGACGTCTTTTTCGCTTTCGTATAAAACAAGTGCAGGTCTCAGTTTAGTAGAGGTTAAATCGGTGAATGGAAACGTAATTAGAACTATCTTACCCTTCAATTGCAATTAACCTTTGTTTTAACGTCTTTAATCGAATAGAGGTCAGGTTCTTCAGCTAAAAACTCTCTTAGCGCTTGCTCTTCAAGAGCTGTAATCATCTCTGTTTCTCTTTCTTCCAGCAAAGAGTCCAGTTTCTTGTTAACAGCTGATAACAAGGACTTGATTTCTTTGAGTTCAACTTCGATCGTCATTATTCCACACAGAAATATTACTTCTCCAGTCTATTAATAATTGTCCCAAAAAGTCTGCATCAATCGAACGCTTCATAAACTGCTTCAACCCAATCTATCTCCAATGAAGGTTGCTTGTTATGGATAATTGGGATGTCATTATCGTCGGTGCAGGTTCAGCGGGACTCGCCGCAGCGATTTACGCTGTTAGAAGTGGATTGAAAACTTTGGTTTTGGATGAGAAATTCGCTGGAGGCACCATCGCAGATGCCCCCACAATCGTCAATTACCCCGGTTTTGTCTCCATAAGCGGCGGCGAATTGGCGCAGAAGATGGCTGACCACGCACGCGCCCTTGGTGCCAACATTCATGACATTGAAGCCGTAACCGCCCTAGACCTTAAAGGCGAAACCAAAACAGTAACAACCACAGGCGCATCTTACACCGCCAAAGCCGTTATCATCGCCACTGGCTCACATTACAAAGAGATTGGTGCTAAAGGCGAGAAAGAGTTCCGCGGTAGAGGTGTTAGCTACTGTGGAGTGTGTGATGGGCCCTTCTTTAAGGGCAAAAAGGTGGTGGTTGTTGGCGGCGGCAACTCGTCCTGTATTACCACGCTTTACCTTTCAGGTTTAGCCTCTCAAGTTACAGTTATTCACAGACGGGATGTTTTTCGTGCAGAAGAATCGCTTGTAAACGACCTTAAAGCCAAAACAAACGTCAACATCCTCTGGAATACGGAAATCCGAGAAATTAAAGGCGACCGCCAAGTCCGCTCCGTCACCTTAATCGACAACTCAACTGGTCAAATCAGCGAGTTAGCGGTGGATGCGGTGTTTGTGCAGGTCGGCGAAGCACCCAACAGTCAACTGGCAAACGCTGCAGGTGTAGAAGTCGACGAGCATGGGTACATCAAAATCGACATGCACCAACGCACCAACCTCGAAGGCGTGTACGCGGCTGGAGACGTAACAAATCACCCCGTCAAGCAGGTTGGTACAGCGGTTGGACAAGGAATCACGGCGGCGCTTGAAGCATACGCCTTCATAAGGCGGCCATACTACAAGAAATAGCTGTTTTTCACTTCTCCTTTTTGTAAAGTCCTCTCTATCTATTTTTGACTTAAAATCAGCGAAATAATACGTTTGTTAACCCGATGTTATATAGGGGTTTTTCACATTTTTCAGAGGAAGGATTATATCACTCTGAAAGCCTTCTTGTGCTTTCGATAAATGCTTCAGCCCACCCGCTTAGGCATTTCAGCAGAGCGTAATGAGAGGTTTAGCGATGAGTGAGAAATGTCTCGCTGTAGTTGAGGTTAATCAGGACTTATGCAGCAGATGTTACGTTTGCCAATCCATCTGCCCCTACCAAGCCATCAAACGTGACGACGAAGGCAAAGTAAACATCAACATCGAAGAATGCCAAGTTTGCGGCATCTGTTATAGTGCTTGTCCAGCTTCTGCCATAAAAATGCAGTACTACACCTACGACAACTTGACTGATTACTTAAAGCAAGCTCAGGCGAAGTCGCCTAAAACTGAAACGTTAGTTTTGATGTGCCGTGGCAACTCCCCAAACACAGGCGAAGTCAAAGACATACTCAAAGAACAGAACCTCAAAATTGACAATTACCTTTCCCTCAGGTTGCCATGCGCGGGCAGAGTTCCAACAGACTTTGTCTTTAAAGCCCTAAACATGGGCATAAAAAACATCGTTTCCATCCAATGTGAGGACCCCTTCTGCCGCTACAAAGAAGGCACCAAAATCAACACCCGCAGATTAACCCTCGCAAAAAACGTCCTCAAACAACTTGGCTTCGACGAAAACGCTGTTCGAGTCATCAAATTCTCCCGCAAAGCAGTCTACGACGTGCTGGAGTGTGTGGGCTGCGACAAATGCATCTTTATTTGTCCCTACAAAGCCTTAGAGTTCGAGCCCTTTGCAACACCTAAAGTCATCGAAGAAAAATGTGTTGGATGCGGTGCTTGCCAACTGGTTTGCCCCCACCACGCCATACAAGTCAAAGGCTTCGAATTTGAAAACGTGCTTAAACGCTATGGCGAATCTGGGCAGAAAGTGGCGATGCAGGGTAAAGGACCTGCAGTTCTCGCGTTTATTTGTCAGTGGTCAGAGTTTTCTGCACTTGACAACCCCAACAAGGCGTTTGAAGGCAAAAACATCTTGGCGCTTGAGGTTCCTTGCTTCAAATCACTCGACCCTGTGCATGTCGTGAACGCGTTAAGCTGCGGTTTTGAAGGAGTCATAGCTGTTGTTTGCTCTTCAAAAGACTGCAAGTTACAGGAAGGTCGTGACACTGCAGAGCGCAACTTGGGCGTAATTCTCGATGTTCTCAAAAAGAAGAATCTGCTTGAGCGGTTCCAACTCTACGAGGAGTCGCCGAGATGTCAAGGAGATTTCGAGCAGAAGCTTAATGAGTTCTACCAGAAAATCGCAAGTTTACCTAAAGAAGCAAAAGTGGAGGCTAAAGCGGAATGTACAAGATAGTTAGCAAAACCGAGTTAGTTCCAAAAATCAAGCTCTTCGAAGTGGAAGCTCCAGAAATCGCTGCCAAAGCACGTCCAGGGCAGTTCTTGATTGTTATCCACGGTGAAAAAGGGGAACGTATACCCTTAACCATCTGTGGTTACGACACCAAAAAAGGCACGATATCTTTTGCTTTCCACGAAGTCGGCAAAACTACAAAAGACCTTGGCAAACTTTCAGTAGGTGAAGAAATCGACAACGTCACTGGTCCTCTGGGCAATCCTTCGGAAATCAAAAAATTCGGCAAGGTGCTTTGCGTCGGTGGCAGCGTCATGATTGCGCCGCTTCTTTTGCAGTCTAAAGCCATGAAGGAAGCAGGTAACTACGTTACTACGGTGTTGGGTGCGCGTTCAGAGCCTTTTATTATGCTTGAGGAGGAAGCTAAGAAGTACAGTGACGAAGTAATCATAGCCACTGACGATGGCTCTAAAGGCTACAAGGGTTTAGATTTTCTCAAAGAGCTCTTAAAGAAAGAAAAGTTTGACCGATGCGTGGTTATGGGTCCAGTAATACTTATGAAGGATGTCAGCGAAATCACCAAAACCTACAACATACCTACAATGGTTACCCTAACGCCGATCATGATTGACGGCATGGGTATGTGTGGTGTCTGCCGTGTAACTGTAGGCGGCAAGATGCTTTTTGGCTGCGTGGATGGCGCCGAGTTTGACGGGCACCAAGTTGACTTTGACGAATTAATCATGCGACAAAGAACTATGCTTCCTGAAGAAAGGTTAAGCAGTGTTTTAGCAGAAATCAGTGGAGGTTGCAAGTGTGGCAGAAACAAAGCCTAAACCGAAACTAAACAAGAAAGCCGTTGAAATGGCAAAACAAGACCCCAAAGTAAGGGCGAAAAACTTTAGCGAAGTCGCCTTAGGTTACACTGAAGCGGAAGCTCAAGAAGAAGCCAGTCGCTGCCTGCAGTGCCCAAACCCTATGTGCCTCCAAGGGTGCCCCGTTGAGGTCCCAATCCCTCAGTTCATTAAATGTATCAAAGAGAAGAAGTACGCGGAAGGCATCCAAATCATTAAAACCAAAAACGCCCTTCCAGCAGTTTGCGGTCGTGTTTGCCCACAGGAATCGCAGTGTCAAGCAAAATGCGTTATTGGCAGAATGGGTGAACCTGTAAGTATCGGTCGTCTTGAGCGGTTTTTGGCGGATTGGGAACGCGACAACGGCTACCAGATTCCTCCAAAAGAGCCACCGACAGGCAAAAAAGTGGCCGTTATCGGTGCAGGCCCAGCGGGTTTAACTGTTGCAGCAGACCTTGCCAAACTCGGCCACCAAGTCACCATGTTTGAAGCGCTTCACGTCGGCGGTGGTGTGCTCTCTTATGGTATCCCAGAGTTCCGTTTACCTAAAGCCATCGTAAACAACGAAGTTAACTACGTCCAGAAACTCGGCGTTGACCTACGACTCGGCAACTTAATCGGCAGAATCCACACAATACCTGAACTCATGAAAGAAGGCGGCTACGACGCAGTCTTTATAGGCTCAGGCGCAGGCCTACCAACTTTCACTGGTTGCCCAGGCGAAAACCTCGGAGGCATCTATAGCGCCAACGAATTCCTCATCCGCGTTAACCTCATGAAAGCCTTCCAATTCCCCGAATACGACACCCCAATTCGCATAGGCAAACACGTCGTCGTCATCGGCGGCGGCAACGTAGCAATGGACTGCGCACGAAGCAGCATGCGACTGGGTTCATCAGTTTGCTTACTGTATAGACGTTCACGTGACGAATTACCTGCAAGACACGAAGAAATCGAAAACGCCGAAGAAGAAGGCTTAGTCTGCAAATTCCTTGCAGCACCCGTCGAATTCTACGGCGACTCTAAAGGCTGGGTTAAAGCCATGAAATGCATCGCCATGGAACTTACCGAGCCAGATGCAAAGGGCAGACGCGGAGTCAAAGCGATTCCAGGCAGCGAATTCATCATGGAAACCGATACCGTAATCATCGCCATCGGGCAAACACCAAACCCAATCATACAGCGCACAACCGACGGTTTACAAAGTGATCCCAGACACGGCACCATATGCGTTAACGAAGTCGGCAAAACCAGCCTCGACGGAGTCTACGCAGGCGGCGACGTCGCGACAGGTGCAGCAACAGTCATCAGTGCAATGGGCGCAGGCAAACGAGCGGCAAAAGCCATGCACGAATACTTGATGAACAAAAAATAGGCTCCCTGCTATCCAGCACCTGATTTTTCCTTTTTTCCACTGTAGAGTAGAAAATCCGCAGAAGGGCCGCTTTTTAAGCGGTCTTTTTTGGGTAATCTTTGCATTCATAGATGCGTAGTTGCCGTTGGGGTTCTATGCGGCATCGTTTCCGCGAATTCTTCCTCCGCAGCAGTGGCGGAAGCTGGAAGAAGGGACATTTTGAACATAGTGTGCTCATTTTTTCATCTCCTATCTTGTCATCATTCTTCGGAAAACAGGCAGCGCGATAGCTATCATTACTATACCGAACGCTACCAAGATTATTAGTTCAGTGGATATCTGCGGAACACCCGCCCCAAGCACCATCACCTTGCGTAGCGCACTTGAAGCGTACGTCAACGGTAGGAAGCTTGAGATAGTTTGCATAAAGGCAGGCATCTGCTGAATTGGGAAGAACACTCCGCTTAGGAACATCATCGGAAACATCACGGTCATCATGAGCATCTGGGCGGTTTCTTGGTCTTTGGTGAAAGATGTGATGACTATGCCTAAACCGACAAAGCTAAACACACCCAACAGCAGCAACGCAAACACAAGCAATATGCTGCCCTGTATGGTGACCCCGAATATACCTATTGCCAGCGCTAAGATGATGACTCCTTGGATTAAGCCTCGGGCAGTCTGCGCCAAAGTCTTGCCCAACAGAATCGAGAGGCGATTCACTGGAGCAACCATCATGCCATCCATGGTGCCGATCTCTTTCTCCTGAGAAATCGCCACAGGCAACCCTGTCATCACACTCATCATAACAGTCATAGCCATGATGCCTGGCGCGACGAAATCGAAGTAGCTTGGGTTACCCGGCACAACACCCTGTGTCTGAACGTTAAGGGGTTTAACCACTGCCAACGCAGAAGTCGCATTAAGCGCAGGATTCATAGATTGTACCTGCTGCTGTGCCATCATAGTGCCCATTTCGTCGAATACACTTGTAAGGACGCTTTGGATGGTTGCGGAAATCTGCGGGTTAGACTGATCAGTCACGATAATTACGGTTCCCTGCTGTCCGCTATAGATGGATTGACTAAAGTTGCTTGGGATGACTATGCCGCCACTGAGTTCGCCCCGCTGCACCAAATCCTTAACTTCATCCAAACTGGACGCGGTGGTGAGGGTCATCATCCCTGTTTGGTTGTTTATGCCCTGAAGTGTCGTGATGAAGGTTTGGCTTGGAATCGTGGAGCCACTAAAACCTGTGTCCTCGTTTACGACTGCGATGGGCATGTTGCTTATGCTCACACCGCCTGAGGGGTAGATGAAGCCAACCATAACCATCATAAACAGAGGCATCACAACAAGCAAGACTAAGCCTAGTCGGTTACGGAAAAGCTCCATTAAGTCTTTCCAAGCAATTCGAAGGCTGTGGTTAATTACGGTTTTTGCTGTCATATGCTATTCACCTTACTCTCCTTTGAGGTCGGAACTCTTTTGGACCATGCTCCATTGGAATTTTCTGGTCAGCGCTATCGCGAACTTCGTGCCCAGTTATGTGCAAAAACACGTCCTCTAATGTAGGTTGGAGGTTTGCCATCGAGGTAATTTTCCCATTACGTGACCTAACAATGTCAACTATGTTGTCGAAGGCTTCTTCGCCATGCACGATTATGTGCAGGGAAAGTGAATTCTCTTGTGTGACAGCGTCTACACATTTGAGTCCGCGAATCGCGGTAATTATGTCCTGAGTGAGATTGGCGACTTCAAGTTTGATTATCATGGTGTCTGCTCCAGAAATTATCTTCTTTAGATTAGTGGAAGTGTCAAGCGAAATGATTTTACCGTGGTCCACTATCGCGATGCGGTCGCAGAGCAAATCTGCATCAACCATCATGTGCGTCGTTAACACGACTGTGGTGCCTTGTTCTTGGTTGAGTTTTTTGACGAACTCGCGAATTTCCACCGAAGACTGCGGGTCCAAACCCAACGTCGGCTCATCCAAAAACAGCACCTGCGGCATATTCAACAAAGCACGTACAACGTTCATTCGCTGCCGCATGCCCGTCGAGAAGGTGCCGACTTGGGTGTCTTTCCATTTAGTAAGTTTGACGAGTTCAAGGAGCTCGTCGATTCTTTTTGTGAGGGTGTCTTTGGGGATGTTGTAGAGGTTGCCGAAGAAGAAGAGGTTTTCTTTGGCGGTTAAGCGGTTGTAGATGATCATTTTTTCGCTAACTATGCCTATGAGTTTTCGGACTTCCATGTCGTTTTTTACGGTGTCGTAGCCGCCGATTGTGGCTGTGCCTTTTGTGGGGCGGGAAAGCGTGGAGAGCATGCGGAGTGTGGTGCTTTTGCCTGCGCCGTTGGGGCCCAAGAGCCCGAAGATTTCGCCTTTTTTAACGGTGAAGGATATGTCGTCTACGGCGGTGAATTTGCCGAAGGTTTTGGTTAGGTTTTTTGCTTCGATGATGTTGGTGGCGTCCAAAGTTTTCCCTCTATATTATCGGATGGTATATTATTCAGTGCAATATATTGTGGCAAAATATAAGTATTACCGAATAACACTATATATTTCGAACTTGATGAAACCACAAACCGAAGACGCAACCACCCAAAACTGGCTCAAAGAAGCCCAAAAAGGCTACATCCGACTCGGAGTCCTCATTCTACTCAGCAGAAAACCCTCACACGGCTACGAAATCATGAAAGAAATCAACAACCGCACAAGCGGCTTCTGGCGACCCACACCCGGAGGAGTCTACCCCATACTCCGCGATTTAGAAACGTCAGGCTTCATCAAAGGACAGTGGCAAACCCAAAAAAACCGCAGACTCAAAATCTATACAATCACAAAACCTGGCAACGCAATCATGCGACGTGCCATAGTTAAGCAGACCGAGATTTTTAACAACATCAGTAACCTGTTTAATGAGTTCGCACGCGATGTACTTAACGTAGAAACTTCAGGTATGCCTTTTCCACCTACACCTTTCAGCGCGTTTTTAGATGAGAACAAAAACTGTAAAGAAAACCTCCAGCAACTAGAAAACAGACGAAAGCACGCTTTAGAAAACATCAAATCCCTCAAAGAGCAGCTAAAGCAAATCGACAGCCAAATTGCGCAACTCAAAAAACAAGCCAACCCAAACACTAAGCCAACAGAAAACGGCACCAAAGCCCCTTGAGTGCTGAGTTGTCTTGTTAATGGTTTAAATCTCTGACCCTATTATCCTTAAACAAGGACGTGAAAGATTGTTCCGCGTAAGAGTCAACAAAATCGAGTCTATCCGCGACTTGGACGGAAACCTTGGCAAAAGAATCGAGTTACTCGAAGAGCGAGAAGTGAACCCATACGTGCTGCGCCCCCAATCTGACGAAGTAAAGATGGCACAGGACATCATGCAGGCACTTCAAACGCAAATGCCCTTTCTGCCTCAGCGCCAACAGATGGGAACACCTAAAATTATCCTCTTCCTAACAGAACATGAATACGACAACTTGGCAATAGCCTTTGACGTTAACCAAGTTTACGAGGTAGTTTTGGAGAATCAATCGATTCGTTTTAAGAAAGTTTAAGCAATTCACTTCGCATTTGCGCCAGCGCCAGATGCTTGGGATGAAACGACAGGACAAACATCATGTGTCTCAAGGCGCTGCTGATTTCTTCTAAACCTGAAGCTTTTCCTTCGTCACAGTAGAGTGGAATCGGTTCTCCTTCATTTTCTTCATAGTACACATAGATGGGTGTGCTTCCACGTTCGAAACGTACCATTTCAAAATCCAAGTTGAGGCGTTTCGCGGTTTCTTTTGCTGCCTCTCTAACTGAGGTTAAACGTTCTCTGCTCGGCATAACTGTAGATGCGTAAACCATCAGTTTACCTGAGTTACCCTTAAACATATGCACAATCTCCACGCATCATTCAGTTGATTTCTCTTTTAAGACAAATCCAGAAGCAACTCTTCCATACAGTAGAGGGGTAATTGAAAGTGAAAACCTATTAAACACAAAAAACACGAGTTACCCCATGAACGTACGTGCACACCTACTCATAACTGGCAGAGTCCAAGGCGTATATTTTAGACAAAACACAAAAACCCAAGCACAACGTCACGGCGTCAAAGGCTGGGTAAAGAACCTTGAGGATGGCAGGGTTGAAGCAGTTTTTGAGGGCGACGAATCCGCGGTTAAAGCGCTGGTGGAGTTTTGCCACAAAGGTCCAGCTGGCGCTGTGGTAACTGCGGTTTCTGTGGAGTGGCAGCCGTTTAAGGCAGAATTCAAAACTTTCGACATACTCTACTAACATTTTCATTAACTTGAAAGGTTAAATTCAAATTCTCAATCAGCACTATAGTTTAGATACATGAAGATTCTGGGGTTAGTGGGCAGTCCACGTAAAAACAGCAACACAGACTTGCTGGTGTCAGCCGTTCTCGCAGGCGCAGCCAAAAACAAACACACAACCCAAAAAGTGTACCTATACAACGTGGAAATTGCGCCATGCGTCGATTGCAAAGCATGCAAAAAAGGCGACTTCCAATGTGTGCTCAAGGACGGCATGCAAAAGCTTTACCCAAAAATCCAAAACGCAGACGTTATAGTTTTTGGCACACCACTCTACTGGTATGGTCCGTCAGCAAAAATGAAACTGCTCCTTGACCGATTACGCCCATTCATAGCCTCAAAGAAGCTCAAAGACAAAAAAGCCGTGCTCTTGGTTCCGTCTGAAGAAGGTGCAGACGCATGCAACCACACCGTGGGCATGTTCAACATGTCTTTGGGGTACTTGGAGATGACTTTGATAAGCGTTTTATTACCTAAAGCCACAGAACGCGCGGAACTAAAAGCTCAGCCTGATGTACTGCATCAAGCGCAAACAATAGGGAAACACATCAAATAGCAGGTTTAGGTTTTCTTTTTTGGTACACGGAAGTGGCTGTCTTTGCCTGCGCTGATGTACTCGCCACCCATACCGCGAACGGCAGAGGCGATTTTGGCAAAGTTCTCGCTGCCCAAGAACTGTTTAGGCTTTATGATGATGTAGTCGCCTTTCTCTTCAAAGCTTAGACGGGATTCGAGTTCTTCTGGGAAGGACATGCGTATGTCGTCGAGGGATCGCAGTTTGGCGCTTTCGGGTGCTGCGGCTGGAACAGGCGCGGGTTTGGGTGTGGGTTGTGGAGGCGGTGGATGGAAAGCTGATGACTGTGCAGAGGCGGGTTTTGGAGGTTGGGTGATTTGGCCTACTGCGAGGGATTTTAGTGATGCAGAAACCGAGCGGAGCTCCTCTGAAACTTTGTTTAAGGTTACGGAGATTTCTTCGACTTTAGCTAAAAGTTGGTTGAGTTTTTCTTTCTCTGTGCTCACGGCGCTTCCCTCTCAACCCTAAGTACCCTAAACACCTAATAAATTATTTCCATCACAACGCTGGTGAAGCCATGATTTTTCTATGGCCCCTTATTTTGGGACGCATACGCTTCCGTATCCGCACCTGCTGAAAATCACGCGACGTCTCAGTGCTGACCTCCCCTCCCTTATTTAAAGCAGCTAAATCGCTGGTTACTGTGAAGGAGGTAAGCCAAAACTGGCTTTTCTTTAGTTGTTGTTGTTGCAGAAAAAGCCCTATACACAACAACAACCAGCGGCTTGGGTTGCGGGTTGCTTTTTTGGTTTGGTTGGCTTTGGCGACGGCAAACTGGTTGTGGCATAATCCGCAAGCAGAACCGAGCATTAACCGCTCTTTTTCGATACCTTGCGAAACAGCACACCCACCAAAACCACCAACACCCCAACAAACACAGCCAAAACGATAATGGCGATTCTCTCCCAGCCTAACCCAACTAGAAATCCGTTTTCATTGTTCGGTTGCGCAGTTGATGGTACGATGGAAGTTGGGTTTTGTGTTGATGGTGTTTGCGCGGGGACTGATGGAACCACCCGATTCTGGGTTGGTTGGCTGTCGCCGATGGTCACGGTTTGAGTACTGCTCCAGTCGCTTATCTGTGTATAGATATATTTGTATCCCCAGCCGAATTGGACATGCGCATCCCCGTAGGTTACTACTGACCGCTCTAAAACGGCTACTTGGAAGTCAACCACACCACCACCCATAGGTGCAGGTATTTTGGCGCCTTCTGGACCAAAGAACCCATCAGCACCAGAACCAAAAAAAGTCAATGTAGTATACTCTGAGTCCGACATTTGAGGTGCATAGCTGTCGTTTGCCCCAAACAAGGTAGTCCACTCGCTTGAATAACGGCCTTTCACCCGCAAATTATAATGGAACCAGGTTCGGTCGCTAATTGTTGATGGGTTAGCGATTGTTATCTCGATGGTTCTGTTATCAACGTGGTTGCCGCCTTCCGTAACGGTTTGGGGCTCTCCAGTGTAGGGATTTGTCACAATCTTGGTGATTAAGGGCACATCGTATGAGTTGTCAATGTATCTTACAGCGAATTGGGGCGCAGACGTTTTAGTCTCTGCTGAAGCCATCTGGGGTGGGAGGAAAATGGTAGCCGCTAAGAAGAAGGTAAGGAGAAATAGGAACCCTTCCTTAGCGGCTGTCATGGTTATTTGATGAGTTTTTTACGTGATTAAAGGGTTCTTGTATAGGTTTCTTGACAAAAAGTTAGTCAAGAAATCTGGACTAAAATGGTTTAAATAGGAAAAACAGGGTTTGAAAGAAAAATTTAGGATTGCAGCAGCAGGATCGCTTTGGCTAAGTCGCCGTCTGCGTCTCGCAGTGCCTCTCGGGCTTTGTCGAGGCTTTTGCCTGTTTGATCAGCGACAAGCTGCACATCTTCCTCGCTGAAAGACGGCTTCGCAGGCGCCGCGGCTCCTCGGGCTGAGGGGGCTTGTTCGCTGACTTGTCCACCTATGACTTGATACATTTTTTGTCCTTGAACCTGCAGAATCGCGACTTCGGGTTCGTCGATGACTATGTCTTTGGTTGCGGTTCGGATGATGACTTGCTGCACTTCGGGCACGCTGTCCATGTTCATGCCCATACGTTGCATCATGCGTCTCTGTTCGCGGGGATTCATGCGCCTATGCATACAATTCGCCTTTAACCATATTTTACGCTACAACTTGATATACTTAACTTTCCCTGCTGCCGTGTCGTGTCTTGACGGCGACGCCTGTTTTGAATGCGCGGATTTCGGGTGCTGAGAGTAGGGTGCGTCCAACTGCGAGGATTTCTCGGTTTTCGTTTACTGTGATGACTTCGTCTTTTGCGCCGACCTCTTCGTCCACAGCCACCACGTGAACAGCGAACACATCTCCGCCTTTAGCGATGTAGGGTGCTACGTCGTTTTGGACGGTTACGAAGCATTTGGCTTCAGGTATGTTTTGGGCTATGGTTTGGGCGGCTTTTATGCTTAAAGAGAGCAAGCCGTCGGTGGGGCGCAGGGTGGCGAGGCGTTCTCCGTTTTGGTTGATGTAGCGAATTCTGCCTGTTCGAGGGGAAAGTTGGATTTCTATGTCTTCTGGGAAGAGTTTGGCTCCGACGCCTTTGCCGAATTGGTAATCCGCGATGGCTCTGACTTTCTCTTTAGCGTTTTCCATGCCTAATTCATCGTTACTTTACCTTGATTCAACAGCTATAAACATAATGTAATAAAAATTGGACTTGTTGTCATGTTTCTACGAAACTAACCCCGCGTGCTAATAAACAAACTTTCGTGGCCAAGCCTTTTGGTTATGCAAAGGAGTGCAGCCCAGAAACGATGAAGGTGCTAAGTATGTTGACTACGACTAATGCACTAGCAGTTATGAGTAACCATTTGCTTATGTTCTGTTTTCCATGGAAGTACGCTATTTGAGCCACAGTTAAAGTCAAAAATAGCGCAAGGGTCAAAATCTCTTTTAGATCCCATGACCAGTAGCTCCCCCAAGCAATTTGAGCCCAAATCATCCCAGTTACCAAACCCAAAACAGTCAAAACCCACGCACTTAATCCTAAAATCTTTGTCCATTTGCCAACTTTGTTTCCTTGTTTGACAATTAGCCCGGTTAATAGAAATATGAAGACGTAACTTGCGATTGACAAAGGTGGATGTATATAGAGCATGTTTGAGTTTAATTCGCTTAGGTGGTTTGTTGAGTTTCCGTTTGAGGGGGATGCTGTTGGGGCTGGAGTCTGAGTTGGGGGTTCGGTTGGTTGGCTTGTGGCTGAAGGGGTTGAGGTAGCAGTGTTAGTTGGGTGAGGTGTTACGGTTTGGCTTGGATTCGAGGTTGGTTGAACAGTTGGATTGCTAGTAGGTGGTGCCGTCGGCGTTGGGGTAGGAGTAGCTGTGGGGTTGTCTGTCGGTGTTGGCTGAGTTGGTGATGTTGATTGAGTTACGGTTATTGAGGGATTAGGCGAATAAGAGTCAGTGAAGTATACATTTTCATGCGTGTTGACGGCAGAAACTGTTATTATCAATTGATCCGTGCCTGCAGATGTGCCTGTAATCTGCCAGCTTGCGGTAGCGGTTCCAGTTGGTAGTGATCCAATATTGTAGGTTGGATTGGATACTGAAAAATGGTTATTCTGCGAGGACAAGGTTGCGGCTACATTTGACAACTGGGTATACTTTGGGGAATTGTTTATGTTTTGAAGCACAACGGTTACAGTTAATGTTTGACCAACCTGAATAGATGAAGGAACATTGTTCTGAGCAGCTGTTTCAACGAAATCTATTTGCTGGTTATACGCGTTGCCATGGCAGCTGCTACATGGGTTAGATGATATAGAGAAAGCAGGAGCTAAAAACAGAGAAGCAAATAACGTCAACATAACAGCTAATAGAATGAAGGAAAATCTATCATGAAAATATGTTCGATGACCACGCATTTTGCCCGTCTCTATGGCTGTCCTGTTTCATTGAAATTAAAAGCCCCGTTTTTATATGTTCTTGCAACAGCTGATTTTTGAAAAGAAGGACACAAATAGCAAAAATAAACATAGATGAGTTAGTAGCTCTTTATGCATCAGGTTTAATAGGTCATCTAATATTGAAAACTAAACCTTAAACGAAAGCTTTGATAAACATAACATCAATAAGTCACTTCAAAGGTGTCTATGTTCATATGCGATGCGAAGTTTGCGGTAGAAAAATCCACTCCGACCCCATACGAGCCAACATCGAAGGTGCAACCCTAACCGTTTGCGTCGAATGCTCCAAACACGGTAAAGTTGTTTACGCAGACGCGGTGGCTTCGCAGCCCAGCCCAACCAAATCCTACACCAAAATCCCAACGATTATGAAGAAGCCTCCAGTGGCGCAGGTGCAAATCACCACCGAACTTGTCGATGACTACGCCACTAAAATCCGTATGGCACGCGAAAAAATGGGGCTCTCCCATGAGGATTTAGGCAAAAAAATCAACGAAAAAGCCTCACTGCTACGTCACATTGAAACCGGCAAGGTAGCGCCTAATAATCAGCTTGCAGGTCGTTTGGAGCATGCCCTAAAAATCAAGCTTATGGTTCCAATCGCAGATGAAAAAATCACGGCAGCAGTACCCCAGAAGGTGGCTGGTGAAGGTTTGACTTTGGGGGACCTCATCGATATGAGTAAAGCAGATGAGGAGGCTTCCAGCAAACGAAAGCCATCTTAGTCCAGCGACGATTGAACCGTGAAGAATCCAGTTTACCTGAACTCAAGAGCTTAGCTCAAACAGCGGGTTACGTTATCGTCGGTGAAATGGAGCAGACAAGACGACCCGACGCACGCTACCAGATTGGTAAGGGCAAAGTGGAAGAACTCGCCAAGATGGTGCAAGAGTTAGGCGCTGAAAAAATAATTTTCGACAACCCTCTGCGGACACTCCAAAACTACAACCTAGCTAAAGCCACCCGTGTCGAAGTCATGGATCGCTTCCAGCTTATCTTGGAACTCTTCAGAAGACGCGCTACCACAACAGAGGCGCAACTGCAAATTCAGCTGGCTACCTTGCAAAACGAGCTTAAGCATGCCCGAGAAAAAGTCCGCCTCTCAAAAGGCAGCGAACAACCCGGCTTCATGGGTTTAGGCGCCTACGAAGCAGACGTTTACCGAGATGCAATAAAACTGCAGGTTCAAACCATACGCAAAAAACTTGCACGTATCCGAGAAAAGAGGGTTCTGCAGCGGGAAAGACGCACAGAGTTAGGTTTCCTCACCGTTTCCTTGGCGGGGTATACGAGTTCAGGCAAAAGCACCCTCTTCAACGCTTTAACAGCAGAAAACGCCTTGGTTGACAAGTCCCTGTTTACTACGCTGTCGACGCAGACGCGTATGATAGAGTTTTCTAACCGCAAATTCCTCCTCACCGACACTGTGGGTTTCATCGACCGCTTACCCATCGCGCTGATTGAAGCGTTCCACTCGACGCTGGAAGAAACCATATTCTCTGATTTAATCGTGCTCTTGGTTGATTTCAGTGAGCCTCTTGACACCATCAAAAAGAAGAACAATGTGTGCCTTGACACAATTAACCGCCTGGGAGCCTCAGGCATTCCCATGGTAACCGCGCTTAACAAAATCGACCTCATCAAACCCGAAGAACGCCTGCAGAAGCTTGAAGCCCTCAAGGGATACGTCAAAAACCCCATTATGCTCTCCGCGAAACGTCAAATCAACCTTGAAGAGCTAAAAAAACACATCCTGCGCGTCCTCGAAAACTATCAAGCCGCCCAATTCAGCATACCCCTCTCAGGTAACGTTATGCCGTTTATTTCGTGGCTTCACCAGAAAGCAGATATCCACAAAGAAGAATTCACAAACGACTCCGTCAACGTGAGCTTTGAAGCTAACCCCTCGGTGATGGAACAAGTGAAAAGGAAAGTGCAAGACCTCAATGGAAAATTCCAACTCACCCCCAAACAGTAACCCCCCTAAAATCGTGGTCCTACGTTGGGGGCACCGTGTGCAGCGAGATGTGCGGTTGACGACGCATGTGGCTTTGACTGCTCGGGCGTTGTGTGCTTCTGGGTTCATTCTTGCCGACACCCCCGACCCCCACATCGAAGAGACTGTAGCCAGAATCAGCAAGGCTTGGGGCGGCAACTTCCACTTCGAAATGGGCACACCTTGGAAAAAGGCGGTTAGGGAATGGAAAAACAAAGGCGGCATCATCGTGCACCTAACCGCATACGGCGAAAATATCCAAACCAGCGACGTCATACAGCGAATCAAGGCGCAGGGCAAAGATGTTATGCTGCTGGTTGGCAGCCAGAAGGTTCCAGGCGAATTCTACTCCGAAGAAGTATCCGACTTCAACGTTGCGGTGGGGAATCAGCCGCATTCGGAGTGTTCGGCGTTGGCGATTTTTTTGGATCGCTACTTTGAGGGCAAAGAACTGGCTCAACCTTTCGAAAGAGCCAAAATCTCCATCGTACCTAAAGCGCGGGGTAAGCTAATTAAAACCTCAAAAGAAAAGAGTTAGCTTCGCAAGAAGAGTTTTATTTTAGCAAGATGCAGTATTATGGTATCAAAAGGACTTTAGAGCATGTTATCGACTATTGATGATGCAACCTTAACTAAGGTGGCTTTGGCGTTAGGTGAAGAAGACGCCGTTAAACTTATCGAGCACTTAAAAGGCGTAGACGAAATCACTGACGACGAAATCGCGAACAAAACAGGCATACGACTAAACAGTGTCAGAAAAATCCTCTACAAACTCTACGACCACTCACTAGTCAGCCTCCGCAGAACCCGCGACCCCAAAACAGGCTGGTTCATATTCCACTGGAAACTCCAACCTGACCAACTTGAAGGCTTCATTCTAAGCCAAAAACGCCGCGTACTCGAAAAGCTTAACGTACGGCTAGATTACGAAAAGAACCATGACTTCTACTACTGCGGCAGCCAAGAATGCAAACGCATCCCCTTCGAAGAAGCAGTCGAACTAGTGTTTCACTGTAGTGGATGCGGCAAACCGCTGGTGCACTTTGCAAACGAAGTTATGATTGAGCGGCTTTCTGCGAAAGTGGAAATTTTACGCAAGGAACTAGGCGAGTAAGGTGAGCAAGCGGCTTCCGAGCAGGGAGCAAGCCATTCAGCTTCTCAAAGACCACAACTGCCCACCCCAAGTCATAAACCACTGCTTAGCCGTAACTCAGCTTGCGCTGGAAATCGGAAGTAAACTGCAGGCAAAAGGCGTCAAGGTCAATTTAGAATTGGTGGAAGCAGGTGCATTGCTGCATGACATTGGGCGCTCCAAAACTCATCATGTTGACCACTCACTGGTCGGTGCCCAAATTGCGCAGCAAATCGGTTTACCCCAACCCATAATTAACATCATAAAGAGGCATGTCGGCGCAGGCATCACCGAAGAAGAAGCCGAATGGCTCGGCTGGCCTAAAGACAGCTATATGCCTCAAACCGTAGAAGAAAAAATCGTATGCTACGCCGACAAACGCATAGACCACGACAAAGTCGCCCCGATTGAAACCGAAATCGAACGCCTCCAAAAGCAGGGTATGGCGGAAGCTGCAGAAAGAGTTAGAAACCTCCACAACGAAATAACACACCTATTAGGCGAAGCCCCATGACGAGCTTAACGTTATTTGTTAAGGCATTCAATGCAGGGCAACTTAGACAGGTAGATGAGCTTCTGCAGGAACAATTCAAAGACTTAGATGTAGAAGCCAAAGTTGTCGCTAATCCAACTAGCAAGTGGGTTCAGGTTTTCCTCGAAGGCGAAGACGAAGTAATCGCGGCTGCTTACGCCCGAAAAGAGATTGGAACCTGCCCAGTCAGCCTCGACAACATCGAAGTCGGCTCTGTGCTGCGAGGTTATGTTTCAAAGGTTGATGAAAGCAGGGGACAGCTAACGGTGGATGTCGGGGTTTTTGAGCCAAAAGTTACGCAGGCAACTCTGCCGCTGGTGACGTTGCGATCTCAACTCTCGACAGGCAAAGATGTGGGGCTTAAAGCAATCGGTGAAGCATACGGCATCGCAGAGGGCATGCCAATCAGTGTCAAAGTTACCTCAAAAGAGGCAGAGAGCTTAACGGCCGAACTTTCCTCAGAGCAAGTGGAGAAGCTCAAAGGTTGGCAGCAATCGCTTCTGGATCGGCTAATCATTTTGCGTGCCCCTAAAGAGTTAGTTACCTCTACATTGGAGCGGACGCGTCTTGACCGTGATGTGATTGATGTGGAGCAGTTGGGGTTTTTTGAGTTTGCGTTGACGTGCAAGTTGGGGACAGATGCGCGGGGTTTGGTTCCGCGGGTGGGTCGTTATATGCGGAATGCTGTTTTTGTGGTGTTTAATGCGGAGCGGAGCCTGATTTTTGTGGGTGGACAGGGATTAAGCTTATAATTGGGTGCAGAAATAGTTAGACGAATTAGTATAATAAAATCTGTTAACTAGAAGGGAGAGGGGAAAATTACACAAACAACAGACAGAGGAGACAATAGAAGAAAATACCGAATCGACATCGGCGCCTACGGCAGCATAGGCATCGAAGCACCCACCAAAGAAGAATGCCTAGAACTCTTCAAAGAAGTCACCCGAACAAGGCGCGACTCGAGAATAGACGAAGCCATCAGATAAAATCAGGGAACTGCAAACTACCGTTTCCAGCCTCAGCCAAAGAAGTGTAGCTTGCGCTTTAAAGCACGTCATGTTCCTCTTTACAGTGCGCTTCAAAGTCAGCTTTCGAGTCGTAGACTTCCTGGTCGATTGGACACTTGAATTTTTTATCTTTCGTTATTTCGGGTTTAGGCACGGTTACGCGTGGAGCGGTGCGTTTTAGGTTTTTCTGGTCATTTTTCGGCATCAAGTCACCTCCAACTGGACACTTGACTGCATAATTACCATTCCATGCGAGCAGACTGCTCTTAAGAATATGTGACTGTACCCTTCCAGCAACAGCAAAAAGAAAAGAGGGAAAATTAGGCAGCGATTTGGGTTTTGACTGCTTGTTTGCGGTGGTGAACAACTAAGCCGAGTGCAGCGCCTATGATAACGGGTATGGCGATGCCGATTGCGGCGAAAACCATTGAGTAGTCGGGGGTGGCTTGTGCGGATAGGAGGTTTGCGTCTTCAGCGCCCGGAACCATTGCTTTAGCGTCGTCGCCTTGGATAGTGTAAATTACGTCGTCACCATAGCCAACGGGGGTGTCAGGTGCGGTTGCGTTGCCATCACCTGAAGAAACATTACCGTCGGCGGCTTTAGCTGCAGCGTCAACTGAGGGTTCAGGTAACGCTGAGGGGTTGGGTGCTGCTGGTTCGATGGTGCCTGCTTCCTGTGCTGTCGCCACTGAAAAAAGGGCGCTACTTAGCAGGACGGCGGCTAATACGGATAGGGCTAGTTGGTTTGTTTTTTGCATGCTTTTTCCTCACGTTTAAGGTTGAACATGTGATGTGAGAAGTCGAATTTAGCACCAAGCATGCGAACAAGCCGTCCAAAAACTGGAACCAACAAAAAAGAGAGAAAAAAGGGTGTGTACTGAACTTAGATGCCCAGTATTTGTAAGCTTAAGCCGATGCCTAAGCCGATCAGCGCCAGAATGAATACGATGACCATGAAGATGATGACCGCTACTACCGCAATCGCGAAGGCTTTGAGCCAGCCGCAGTCAAAGAAGTGTTTGATTAGCCCCAGCCAGACAAAGAACATGATTATTGATGCGATTATGCCGCCGATGAACCAGCCGATGACTGTGCCGATGAGGATGCCTAAAACGACGATCCAGATGGCGTCAGTGAATTTTGCTTTATCTTTGCCCGCTAAAGACCTGCCTACAATCCACAAGATGGGTGCAATGACGATGATGGCAACGACTATCTGTATCAAAAGCCCAATAATATCCATGTTTGTTTCTCCACTAGTGTAATTGTAGAGAAGGGTTTTTAAAATAATCGCTCACCAAACAGGCGGTAACTCGCTTTTTATTAAGAACGGGCAGCTTGCACATTTTTTTAGAAGTGAAGTGGTGGGCCGAGCCGGACTTGAACCGGCGACCTTTGGCTCGTAAAGCCAATGTCCTAACCAAGCTAGACGACCGGCCCACATGGACGCTGAACTCATAGAGATTGCAAGGGTTAATATTAGAATTATGTTTCTTTCATCAATTATATGCGCCAGTTTTAGATGTATCTAACTGGGGGGAAACCTGCGGAATAGGGGTGGCTGCAGGAGTTAACAAACTATACCTTCGTTTTAGTCAACAGTTTTTCTGCAAGTTGCAGTTCCTGAACAGTATTTATGTTCACTGCCAGTTCCTGCTGGTCTAAAACGTAGATGTCTTGGTCGAGCCATTCGTCGCCGTAACGTTTGCTACCGTCTATAACGTTTATACCGACTGGAACAACATCCTGCTCGCCTTCTTTGAAAGAATAATCTATACACATGCCAAGCCGTGCTTTAGTTTCCAGTGGAACCGCCACCGTCAAGGCAGGTTTACCGCAACGCTCATACCTCATCAAAATGTCGTCGATCATTTCGCCCTTCACAAGGGGTAAATCAGCCGCTATCGCCAAGAACACCCCCAGCTTTAACGTTTGCACGGTGTAGCCCATGTCGCTAACGTAGTCTTTACCCGGGGTCTCTATAACTTGGACGCCTAGTTGCCGCATTAAAGTGGTCGTTTTGGGGGTTGAGGTGGATGTGGCTACGATGATGCAGTCAACTTTTTTGGCTTGCTTCAAAGCCTCAAGGACGTATTCGATTACGGGTTTGCCGCAGACTTCGATGAGGGGTTTTTCTTGGGCAAGTTTCATGCGTGTGCCCTTGCCGCCTGCCATTACGAGTGCTACAACCATGCTACCACCGCCAACAGTACAACCACGCAGACCATCCGTGTTAACTCGTTTGTGGCGCCGAATACGTCTCCTGTGACCCCTTTGAAGTGTTTATGGGCTACTGCAACCATGACCAATCCGCAGATCACAGCAGCTAACACTACAAGAACTCCTTTTAGCCATAACAGCGGCACAGCAACAAGAAGAGAAACCGCAAGAGCCGCAACTAAACGCAGCGTTCCGCTTGTCCCATGCATGTGGGCGAGGAATGAGGTGTTCATGCCTTGGTGAACGGATTTGCCTGCCCAAGCAGCCACTACCATAGATAGTTTAGCGCATAACTCGACAACGATTAAGGCGGGGAAAATCAGGGGAACCGCCAAACCCGCAACTGTTACGGTTCTGCCCAGTTCTGTAAACGCGAATGCTGTAACAAGGTAAGTCATCAGGGTTAAGCCGATGGCGCCTGCGCCCGTGAGTTGGTCATGCATGACAGCGATTTTTTTCTCCGAGTCGCCATGTACCATGATGCCGTCGCCGAAATCCAGCAACCCATCAGTGTGATGCAGCCCCGTCATCCACAACAAAAGCGCCAACGCCAAAGCACCCACAACGATGCTGGGTAAGACTTGAAGCGCAACCCAACCAAACAAACCCGCCAGCAAACCCAAAAAAGCGCCGATTAGGGGGAAAGCCCACATGTTTTTGGCGCAGTCCGTGAGGAGGTTTTCGTCCATCTGCACTGGGAAAACGGTTAAGAAAGAAAGAAGATTCTTAAGTTGCTTAAGGGCCAACCGTGTCTCACTTTGCTTGCATCAGTGAGGCATAGTTACGCTCTATCTCCTTAAGAAGAATATGCTTGTCAACTGCGCCGCCGGTTTTCGCCATAGCTGCGATTGAGGCTCCTCCTGCGCCGACGCCCTCTTTAACTAAGCCTGTTTCGTAGATTTGAAGCCCAGGATACTTAGAGGGACCAAAATCCAAGTCTGCGGCTAAGATGGGAACTTCGGAGAATTGCTTGACGATGCCGCATATGTCAGAGGATTTGTCTTTGGCTACCCAGCGTGTGGTGCCGATTGCGGCGTTGCAGAGGGCTTTGGGTTCGAGTGCGTTTATGACTGCAAGGACTGCGGTCATCTGAGTGCCGCCCGCCATTAACACGGGGGCCTGGCGTGTGCCACCTATGACTAAGCCTGCCAGAGCCGCCATCATGGGGTCGCCCACCGCGGAAACCGCTTTTATTGGGTCGCCTTTGAGACTGCCGAACTTTTCTCCAGCTGCCTTCAAACCTGCTGAAACCACTTCAGCCTTTAAGCCATGCGGGTTGTTTGGTAAGGTGCTGCTGACTTTGCCCATTGCATCTACACCCAGCGCCGTCAAAACACCCAATGCTGTTGTGGTGCCGCCAGGGATGCTTTCGCCGATAACGAGGTAATCTGCAGTTTTTGCCAGTTGTTCACCGACGACTTTGGCGCGTTCGATGACTTCTTCGACGTTGTCGACGCTGTCGCCGCTTCGAATGTCACGTCCAGGGCTGCCGTTAACGTCGATGTAGGGGATTTGGGGTTTAACTTTGACTCCCCCATTCACGATGATTACCGGTATGTCCGCTAAGTGTAATGCCGAGGTAGTTATGAGGGCAGGTGTGGGAATACCGTCGGGAGTGATGGGGACGCCTTGGATGGATTTGCATTTACCCAAAAGCAGCAACTCCGCGTCTGCGGGTGGGGTGAAGTCGGTGAAGTCCGGGTTTGCGCCTGCCGCTGAAAGACCTGGGATTTTGCCGGTTTCAGTGGTGGCGATTGTGGCTATGAAGAGGGGATTTTTGCCTTCGATTTCTTCAAGGAAGGCTTTAGCTTTCAATTCATTATTCGCAAATAAGACATCCATCTTTGTTCACGCCTACTTTGGGGTTACTTTCCACTTTTTGATTTCTAAGTACCCAAAGCCATTATCTAAGCGTTTCTTTTCGGTCTCCAACAACTCGATTTTCTGCTTGAAGTTGGGACCGTCGGTGATTACGGTATGGTATTCACCGCCTTCGCCGCAGGGGTCAACGCCGGGCAGCTTTTGAATGTCGTCGTAGAATTGGCGGTCTAAGACGCGGCCCAGCCAGTCGAGGCTCAATTCCCTGTTTGTGCGTACGACGGTGGCTTTGAAGCCTGTTTTGAGGTAGTCAAGGTAAATCTGTTTGGTGTCGCCCATCCAGAGCGGTTTAACTGGAACTAAGCCGACTTCTTTGCAGATTCGGTTAAGCCAACCTTCCTCGTGGCCCGCGACCTCGTAGATGTCGCCTGTGACTAAGCCTTCGGCGCCTTGAGCTTTGAAGTTTGAGAGGACGGCTTTGAAGTCAGCCTCGTAAGTTGCTGCAGAGGTGGTTTTTTTCAGAAGTGGAACGCCTATGGCTTTTGCTTGGGCGTCGAGTATTCCTGTAGGTATCATGTGGAAGTTGGATTTCTCTTCACTCATCATCATAGTTAACAGTGA
>Ga0101944_10002296_pt1 | contig 31739 bp, 22 predicted proteins | sample DewCreD2012metaG_FD_75245 | JGI IMG/M metagenome (GOLD analysis project Ga0101944, IMG submission 75245) | Hot spring sediment bacterial and archeal communities from British Columbia, Canada, to study Microbial Dark Matter (Phase II) - Dewar... ... | reverse complement strand
TCACGGCCAGCGATGCGGACCTGCCGGCGAACACCTTGACGCTCTCCGCGGCGAATCTGCCCACCGGGGCGACGTTCGATCCGGCGACGGGCGTGTTTAGCTGGACGCCCACCGAGGCCCAAGGGCCGGGAACGTACCAGGTGAACTTCACGGTGAGCGACGGGAGTCTAACCGATTCCCGGCAGATCACGATCACGGTCAACGAGGTGAACGCCCCGCCGGTGCTGGCGCCGACTGGAAACAGGTCGGTCTTGGAGAACTCGTCGCTGACCTTCACGGCCGCCGCGACGGATCCGGACATTCCTGCCCAACAGCTCCGCTACTCTTTGGACGCGGCGGCCCAGGCGCTGGGAATGCAGATCAATCCCGCGACGGGCGAGTTCACGTGGACGCCAGGGCCCGCGCACACCGGGTTGAGCTTCCCTGTGACGATCACCGTCAGCGACGGGAGCCTGACCGACTCGGAGACGATCGTCATCACCGTGACCAGGCCGAATCAGCCGCCGGTGCTCGATTCCATCGGCCCCAAGACCGTCAACGAACACGCGCCTTTGACGTTCACGGCAACGGCGACCGATCCGGACCTGCCCGGGCAAACATTGACCTTCAGTCTGGATGCCGCCTCCCTTGCCCGCGGGATGACAATCAACCCCTTGACGGGTCGATTCTCCTGGACGCCGGGCGAAGACCACGGCGGTCAGGAGTTCTGGGTCACGATCACGGTCACGGACAACGGCCTGATCCCGCCCAACCTTTTCGATTCCGAGACCTTCAAGGTCACGGTCAACGAGGTGAACGCGGCGCCCGTGCTCGGGCCAGTTGGGAATCAGGTAATCAACGAGGGGAGCTTGTTGACCTTCCAGGTCACGGCCAGCGATCCCGACCTGCCGCCGAATACACTGGTTCTTTCGGCCGCGAATTTGCCGGCGGGAGCCACGTTCGATCCGGCGACCGGCGTGTTCCAGTGGACGCCCACCGAGGCCCAAGGACCTGCGGCGTACACGGTGACCTTCACGGTGAGCGACGGGAGTCTGACCGATTCCAAGACCATCACGATCACCGTGAACGAGGTGAATTCGGCCCCGGTGCTCAGCCCCATCGGCGCCAAGTCGGTGCAGGAGGGCGCGACGTTGGCCTTCACGGCGAGCGCCACCGACGCCGATGTTCCCGCCCAGACCCTCACCTACAGCCTGGACGCGGCGTCGCTTGCCCTGGGCATGAGTATCAACCCGCTCACCGGGGCGTTTACGTGGACGCCCACGCTGGCCCAAACCGGCAGGCAGTATTGGGCGACGATTCGAGTGACGGACAACGGGACGAACCCGCCCAACCTCACGGCGGAGGAAACGATCCGGATTGACGTCCAATACAATCCGAATCCGGTGGTCCAAGCCCCTGCCGGGCCGGGCAGCAACAGCCTGCTCGTCAGCCGCGAGGGCGACGATCTGGTGGTGACCGACCTATTGGCGCCCGCGCAGGGCGCCGGGGCGGCCGCCGGTCAGGTCTTGCGGCGGCAGCCGTTGTCCAGCGTCCAGTCGCTCACCATTCAGGGCGTGGACAACAAAGCGGACCGTCTGACGGTGGATCTTGCCTCGGGAGGGGCGTTCACCCTGCCGGGCGGGCTGCACTTCGACGGCGGCCGCGGGACGGCGACCGACGTCTTGGCGATCGTGGGCACGCCGGGCGACGATCGGTTCGTGATCCAGTCGGGCCACGTGGTGGCGAACGACGGCCGGGTTGGTTTCGCGGGCGTGGAACGGGTGGAGATTCTCGGCGGCCAGGGCAACGACGCCTATGTCGTCGGCGCGTTGGCCGTTCCCGTCGCCCTCACCGACGGCTTCGGCGTCGATACGCTCGACTTCTCGCAGTCGGCCCTGGTGGGCGTGAAGATCGACTTGAATCTGTCCAGCGGCAAGCCTCAGAGCGTGTTCGGTTCGAGGGCGAAGACGCTGGCCCTCAACGGCCTGTTCGCCAACGTGGTGGGCACGCCGGGGGCGGACACGATCAAGGGCAACCGGCTGGCCAACCGGATCTGGGGCGGGGCGGGCAACGACACGATCTACGGCGGGTCCGGCGACGACTGGCTCTACGGCGGCGACGGCAACGACAAGGTGTACGGCGACGCGGGCAACGACGTGCTGTTGGGCGGCTCGGGCAACGATCAGCTCCGCGGCGTGTCGGGACGCGACTTGCTGATCGCCGGGCTGGGCGTGGACAGCCTCTACGGCAGCTCCGGCGACACGATCTTGATCGGCGGCGAGACGACGTACGACAACAACGATCTGGCCTTGGCCGAGATCATGAAGGAGTGGACCGCGGCGCGGACCTTCCAGGAACGCGTCAACCGGCTGGATCAAGGAGTCGTCACGGCCCTGGGAACCATCGCCCTGAAGCGGCGGACGGCGACCGAGCCCAACGGCACGGTGCTGGACGACGCGGTCCGCGACAACCTGTTTGGCGCCGCGGGCAACGACTGGTTCCTCAACTTCGGCCTCGACGTGGTCAAGAACCGAAGCAAGAACGACCGCTAACGGCGTCGCGGCGTTTGCGGACGAAAGCCGCGGCGCTCGCGCCTTGGGAGGGACTCAGGCCGCCATGCGGAGCGGCGCTAGTTCCTCAAAAAGATTCACCGTGCGCAGCACCTTGCCGCGACGGTCATAGAACCGGATGAGGCCGGCGTCAAGCAGCCAAACGGCGGTGAGCCGGGGCGTGCGATACGTGCGCCCCAAGCACTGGCCGTCGTGGATCATCACGGTCTCTTCCACCTCGAACAAGCTCGCCGTCGCCTCGCCGAGGCTCCGGAGCACGCCGAAGACGAGTTGACGCACCTGGCTGGCGCGGGGCTCCACGCGCATCGTCGCAACCTCCTGTCGCTAGATCTGGCTTCCTGCCATCGCGGCTGTGGGAGTGAAATGTACTTGGCGGGCCCATTCGGGGAAAGATCAGTTCGGATGAAATCCCCACGCGGCCCACATCACTGTCGGGCAACGATCCGGCCTCCCGGTGGGTTTTCATAGTTGGTCCTTCAACGGTTTCGCCGGTCGTTGGCATCCTACACGGCGGCGGCGCGTCGGCGGCGGATGCGCGGGGCCATGACGCGCTGTTGCCGCTGGACCGCCGCATGGATGTGCGCGATGTACTGCTCGATGGAGTGGTCGGCGAGGTGGTCGATCTGGAGCCGGCCCAACCCGCGGATAAAACCGCGCAGCCGATCGACCAGACGCCGCCATCCCGCCACCGCGCGGACCCGGCCGCGCGAATCGATGTACATTTCGCGTCCTCCGTGGCGATAGCCCCACCACGTGGGCGGGACGCGAGTGACGATGTCGTTGTTGTTGACCCAGCGGTAATGGACAAGGCGGCAATAGTTGACGTAGGCGCGGTTGCCGACGCGTGGGCTGCCGTAGGTGAAAAGCCCCTGGACCAGGTGTCCCATCCGGGATAGACGGTACCGTCGGGCGCAAATCGTGGCCATCGCTCCCCCGAGGGAATGCCCGGCAAACCATAGCGGCTGCCGGTTGCCCGAAAGGGTCCGCTCAATAAACGGCCAGAGATCGTCCACTTCCCTCTTGAATCCGCTGTGGACGCGGCCGACAGCCTCGGCCAGGACGGTTACGGCGTTGACGTCGGCCTTCACGTCGTTCCAATCCGTCGGTTCGGTCCCGCGACAGACAATCACGCAGTCGTACTCATTCCGGAAACGGTAGGCTTGCGCCCCGTCCCGATCGAAGAACAGCGACTCCCCGAAACCGATTCTCCGGACGCACTCCAAGGCCGGGCCCGGCGGCATATAGGCAATTTGGGACAATTCCGCAAATAGGAGTGATTGTTCCAGGCGAGTCTTCTCAGCGATGGGGTCGTCGAGCCTCGAGAAAAGATCGATCCCGCGAAACCAATCTTTCCGTTCCGTTTCCTTGAGGCTCGGACTCATTGTTTTCTTCCGTACAACCCGCACGACTCGATGGACTGACGGTTGTCCCGACGTAGAGATCCCGCCTCTTGGCGTGCTCGGAACCATACAAGAACATGGTTGACTCCGCAACGCAAGTATTGGTGGAATCAACCCACTCTATAGTTGTGTACATTCATGCGCAATGGCCAAAAAAAGCGACGAGGGCTGCCCAAGGGGTTAGGCGAAGCTGTGTTCGTGGTCTTGTTCGCTGTCCCTTCCATTGACCAGCGTCTCTGAAAATCCGTCATAAATGGTTGCATGACACCACCCTATCTGACGCATCGCATTTCACGCCCTTTTGTCTATTGGGCCCGCCCCGCCCGTGATGGCAAGCAAGACAAATCCCCGCAGGGACGGTGCCCCCAACGGGCCCAGAGCCAGCGTCGGCTTCCCAAAAGGCGTTGCGTTCGTCACAATCGATGGAAAGGGCAGGTGACCTGAAGAGTTGCTCATGAGCTAGATTCCTTTGGCACGGGGCGGGTTTCCAGCGATCGGTCGTCGCCAGTGGCGCGGCTCGAGGAGGTGCGTACCATGCGACCCTGGCTCTGGCTTCGAGTAGGCCCGATTTTGTGCCTGGGAATGATCTTGCTTCCGCCCTGCGCGCATGGCGCGGACGAGGAGGGGGTGACCAAGGATTTGCATCCTTGGGGGCGGTTTTACAACCATCGGGGCGCATGGAAGCGTTACCGGGTGGTTACCGAGACGCTCGACGCCGCCGGCCAGGTGGCCGGCACCAGCATCACGGAGACCAAGACGAGTCTCGAGGAGGCGGACGACGAGGGGGTGACTCTCCGCGTCGAATCGATCGTCGAGATCGCCGGCAAACGCTTGTCCGCCGAGCCCAAGCGAGTGCGTCAAGGCCTGCGCGGGGATGGGGCCATCGGCAAGGCGGTCGTTCGCAACGTGGGCGCAGGCCACGTGGTCATTGAAGGACAAAAGATCCCGTGCCGCGTGGAAGAGGCCGAGATCGACGGCCCCAACGGCAAGACGGTCACGAGGACTTATTACTCCCGGTTCTTGCCGCCCTACGTGTTGCAGCGCGAGAGCAAGACCACGGGCCCGGACGGCAAAGTGGTCGAGGAACATTCGTTTCGCGTCCTTTCGCTGGACCGGCCGTGCGCCGTCGTGCCGCAGATACGTCGCGCGGCGTGGGTCGAGGCGGTCTCGACCACGCCGAACGGGTCGACGGTCACCCGGGCGTACACCTCGATCAAGGTGCCGGGCGGGGTGATCTGCCACGACACCGACGAACGCGACCCGCAAGGCCGCCTCGTCCGGCACAGCAGGCTGGTCCTTCTCGACTTTGGCCTGGAGCCTGACAAGGAGGAAGGCGCCGACCTCGGCCGGGTGCGGGGCCGCGGCCGACGGGCCAACCGCGCCGGTTCTCCGTGAAGGCTGCGGGACGCGATCCATCGGGCGTTGAGGGCCGCGCCGGAACGACGCGCCGGCGTATTGCCTTTCGGGCTGGGCAACGTTCCAATGGACTCCCGAGGGCACTTCACACCTGGTCGTTCCGTGGAGGCGGCAGCCATGCGCGTGGATTCGAAAACGGCCGCGGAGTCCCGAGGGAAACGCAAGGACTCCTTCCGCTCGGGGCGCGGTCGGTGGGGCGGCCTTCGCCGAGGGGCGACGCTCGGCCTGCTGATGCTTGTCTGGGGCCTGGCGGCGCTTGGCGAACCCTCGGCGTGGGGAGCGGAAACCGGGGGCAAGACGTTTCGGGCAGGCGCGGCCGCGGTCGATGTCAGTCCCAAGCAGTTTCCGGTTTGGGTGAGCGGTGGTTTCCTCGCGCGTCGCGCGGATCGCGTCTACGACCCCGTGTTTGCGCGGGCCCTGGTACTCGACGACGGCCAGACGAAGCTCGTCGTTGCCGTGGTCGATACGCTGATGATGGCGCGGGAGTGGATCGATGAGGTGAAGCGTCGGGCGGCGGCGTCAACGGGCATTCCCACGGAACAAATGCTCGTCTGCGCCACCCACACCCATTCGGCCCCCTCGGTGATGGGCGCGTTGGGCACGCCCGCGGACGATCGCTATGCGCCGGTCCTTGCCGAAGGGATCGTGGAGGCCATCCGGCGGGCGGCGGGGCGCCTCGTGCCCGCGAAGGTCGGTTGGGCGGTGGTCGACGCCCCGGACCATACGCATTGCCGCCGGTGGATCAAGCGGCCGGACCGGATCGGCGAGGACCCGTTCGGCGGCCACACAGTCCGGGCCATGATGCATCCGGGGTACCAGAATCCCGATTACATCGGGCCCGCGGGACCGAAAGACCCCGGCCTGACCGTGCTGGCCGTGCAGACGCCCGACGGACGGCCGTTGGCGATGTTGGCCAATTACTCGATGCACTATTTCGGTGCAGCGCCGGTTTCGGCCGACTATTTTGGCCGCTTCTGCGCCGAGATCGCCCGCCGCGCGGGCGCCGAGGCGAACCCGGAGTTCGTTGTCATGCTTTCGCAGGGGACTGCAGGCGACCTGCACTGGATGGACTACAGCCAACCGAAGAAGGACATCGGCATCGACGCTTACGCCGCCCAGGTGGCCGAAATCGCGTGGCAGGCCTGCCAGAACGTCCGCTACCGCGACGGGGCGCCGCTGGCGGCCGCCCAGCGCACGCTGACCCTCGCCCGGCGCGTCCCTGACGAAAACCGCCTGGCCTGGGCCCGGGGGATGATCGAGAAGATGAAGGACCGCGACCGGCCCGCCAGCATTCCCGAGGTTTACGCCCTCGAGCAGATCGCGCTCCACGCCGAACCGAAGCGCGAGTTGGTCCTTCAGGCCTTACGGGTCGGCGACTTGGGAATCGCGGCCATCCCCGCGGAGGTGTTCGGCATCACGGGCCTGAAGATCAAGGCCCAAAGCCCGCTGGAACCCACGTTCAACGTGGAATTGGCCAATGGAGCGGATGGCTACATCCCGCCGCCGGAACAGCACGCCCTGGGCGGTTACACGACCTGGCCCGCTCGAACCGCCGGCCTGGAAGTCCAGGCCGAGCCGAAAATCGTCGAGGTCGTTCTGCAACTCCTGGAGCAAGTCGCCGGCAAGCCGCGTCGGCCGGCGCTGGCGCCGGGCGGGGCGTATCAGGCCGCGGTGCTCCAATCGCGGCCGGCGGCCTATTGGCGTCTCGACGAATTCGCAGGCCCCCAGGCGGTAGACGCCTCGGGCCACGGCCGCCACGGCCTCTACGAGGACGGAGTCGCGTTCTACCTCGACGGCGCCGGTCGCCGGGGCATGGCCGAGCCGGGCCGGACCAATCGCGCGGCCCATTTCGCGGGCGGACGCCTGAAGGCCGTCGTCCCCCATCTTGGCAGCGCGTACAGCGTTGAGTTCTGGTTCTGGAGCGGGCTGCCGCACGACCTTCGGCCGGTCACCGGAATCCTCTTCTCCCGGGGCGAGGAAAGCGAGAGGGCTTCGCCGAGCGACTGCCTGGCGATTGGCGGCACGGCGGCAAGCCCCGGCCGACTGGTCGTGTTCCCCGACGGAGTTCACAAGCCGGGGATTTCGGGAAAGACCGTCGTTGCCGTTCGAACGTGGAACCATGTCCTCTACGTGAGAGACGGCCATCGCATCGCCGTGCATCTCAATTTCCAGAAGGAACCGGAGATCGCTTGCCACTCAGCCCCCCGCGCCGAACCCGCCGCCCAACACGTCGTCTTCGGCGGCGGTTGCCAGGGCGATTCGCCCCGCTTCGAGGGCAAGCTCGACGAGGCGGCGATCTACGACCGCGCCCTGTCGCCGAAAGAGCTTGCGCAGCACGAAGCCGCCGCGGGAAAATAACCGCCTTTCCCCGAACGACACTGCCCCCTCGGGATCGTCCAAATCCGAGAAAGGCGCCTCGGGGCGAATGGGGACTGGCTCGGTTCCGGGATCATCTCCGAGCGGGCCCGCAATCAGGTTCGAGTACCTTCGATGCTCCGCCGGACACGCTCGACGAGCGACCGCGCATTGCCGTGGAGGATCGCCTCCACGTCGGCGCGAGCCAATCCACACGCCGCGCACGCCTCGCGCAACGCCCGAAGGGCCTCGTACACGGCCAGCGTGTAGCGGGCCTCGACCTCGGGGGGCTCGCGATCGTGGTTGAAGTGGAACGGGTAGTTGGTGTGGTAAATGTACCGATCGGCGCGCCACTCCTGCCGTCCCCGCATATAGAGAATGGGGTTGTCGGTCCCGAACAGAATCCGCCCCGGGCCGAACGTGCGGATCGCCAGCGCGAGCACCTCGGGATGAAGGACGGCGGAGACGTCGAAGTACAGGCCCTCGTCGTCGGCCAACAAGGGGAACGCCGCTTGGGCGTGCGGCAGGGTGTAGCACCGCCCCAAGTGCGCGAGCACGAGGACCACGCGGGGATACTCGCGGCGGATTTGCCGAATCTCGGCCAGGTTGTTCGGATCCGCAAGCCGCCCGGCCCGCGGCACGTGCAACGTCACCCAAGCGCCCCGCCGGTCGAGCAAATCGAGTTGAGGGTGCGGCAAGAAGTCAAAGATGCTGGATTCCAAGTGTTTGTCGCGCGTCGTGGGATCATGGCTGATCAGCGTGTAGTACACTTTCACTCCCAAGGTGTTGGGCAGGTCCAACTCGCCGGACACCTTCTCCACGCTCCACTGTGGCCGGACCACGGCCAGCCGATGCCAGCCGCGCCGCACGCACTCCTGCTGAAGACTCGCGTTGCTCGCCTCCAGATCGTAGTCGAGAAAAGGAAAGCCGAACGCCACGCAGGAGACCCGCCGCCCGGGAAAAACGATCCGGTGACAGCGGTCGGCGTCGGCGGCCCCGATCGGTTCCGCCACTTCATTGACCCAGTACTGGCGCCGCATCTCCTCCGTCATCTCCACCAAACGGAATCGCGGCTCGTTGACGTGGGTGTGGGCGTCGAAAATGTGCTCGGGCGCCCACGCCTCGAGGTGTTCTCGCCAAAACGCGCGGTCCACCTCCGTGTAGTGCCAAACGTGGTGAAGAGGGATGGGGGCAGGGGGGTAGGAAGAAGTGGTTTGGTCCATGATCGAGAATCGGGTCTTGAAAGCACCTTGGCGGCCGCCCGCCAACGATGGCCAGGTCCGTTCGGCAGCAACCGTTCACAGGCCAGGGACTGGCTCATTCTTCGGGTTGTTCTGGACCGAAAAATGTTCCTGTCCTCTTTACCGGCCAGGGGGCCAGTCCCATTTTCGCGGACTTCACCGCGAGAATCGGGATCGTTCCCGTGAACGGCTACGTTCGGCGAGGCGTCCGGTCAAGCCTCGGACAGCAAGTTCCCTCACTCCGCTTCTTCGAGAAATCGGGCCAGCAGTCTTCGGTAAACCATCGCGTCCCTGCCCGGCGAGTATTTCAAGCTGGTCGACGCGAATCCTTCGGCAAGCTCCCCCAGTTCGCGGTGCGGCTCGACCATGGCCCTCGCCAGGATTGCAGCGCCCAAGGCGCTGACGGCCGGTTCGGTCACGGCGGCCACGGGCCGGTCGGTGGCGTCGGCGATAATCTGGGGCGTCACGCGGCTGGAGGCCGCCCCGCCGCTGAGCAGCACGCGGTTTACGGGATGCCCGCCGGCGGCAAGGGCCCGGAAGTGCCGCGCCAACTCGCACGCCAGTCCCTCGACCGCGGCTCTCAGCAAATGTTCGGGCCCGTGGGCCAAAGTGATTCCGTGGATGCGCCCGCCGGATCGCGGTTTTTCCAAGCCGGGGCGCGTCGCCTCGGACTGCCGGGATGGGTGGGTGTGGTCCGGACGGGCGCCCGCCGCCCGATCGTCCGGCGGCTCGACGTTGGCGCCCAGGCGCACCAGGTAGGGCCAAAACACCAGCCCATCGCAACCGGCGGGAACAGAGTCCATCAAGTCGTCCCATTCGGAAGAGGAAAGGCTCCGGCCGGTAAGCCGGGCGACCCACTCCACCGTCGAGCCGCCGTTGACCATCGAGAGCATCTGCCCAAACCGCCCGCGAACCGGATGGGGGCACACGATGGCCTGGGAAGTCACCGGCCGACGAAGATGGCCGCCCAGGGCGATCATAGCCCAGGCGGTTCCCGTTCCAAGCGACACGTCCCCCTCGCGAACCGCCCCCACGCCCAGCGATGCGGCGTACTGATCGTGCATCGCAGGTGAAACGGGAATGCCTTGCGGCAGCCCCGTTGCCTCGGCCGCCTTGGCCGCCAGAGGGCCGGCCGGTCGGTTGGCAGGCAGCAGCTCGGGCAGCATTTCTTCGCGAAGTCCCAGTCGCCGCAACAACTCCGGGTCCGCGCGGCCCAAGGAAGGATTGTAGAGAAAGGCGATGGAAAGCGAGGTCGCATCATGGGCGCGGCGCCCGCAGAGGCGGCCAACGATGACGTCGCCCACATAACCAATCGCCGCGGCTCGTTCCATCCGTTCGGGCAACTGTCGGCGCAGGCGGAGGATTTGGCCTGGAGTAATCAAACAGCTCCGACAACCCACGTGCTCGACGAAAAAGTCCTCGCCAAGCTCCTCGACCAAGGCTCGATCGAAGGGACCGCCTCGGCCGTCCATCCAACTGATGACCGGGCCGAGCGGATTCAAGTCGGCATCCAGCAGTTGGAGGGCGCCTCCCTGACTCGATACGCCGATTGCCTCAACCCGGGCGTTCAAGCCGTCGGCCTCCACGGCCTGCCGAATGGCCGCGCACGTCGCTTGCCAAATCTCCTCGATGTCCTGCTCGACCCCTCCGTCCGGCGTGCATCGACGGCTCACGGGCGAGGAGCCTCGGGCCACCGGCATTCCCGAACGATCCACCAGAACCGCCTTGACGTTCGTCGTGCCCAGATCGATCCCCAGGAACATGGGTTCCGTCTTTCAGCAATTCATGGCACGCAGGTCGCGCTGGCGCGGTCAATTCTCCCTAACGACATGCCCGATGCTACGGTAGGCATCATCCAAAATCAACCGCTTGCTGATTGGATCGGGTGCTCGAAAAACCTGGTTCGCCATGGGGACATCTTTACACGGTCGCCCCGATCCCTCATGATTCAGGAGACGCGATGAGGCGCGAGTCTATGAACGAAGATCATCAAAGGGTCGGGGAACCAGTCCAACGGGGAAGACCGTTCTCTATCGAGGTGGCGGACCGTGTCAAGCGCATCCCCCCATATTTGTTCGCCAGAATCAACAAATTGAAGTATGAAAAGCGGCGTCGTGGGGATGATGTCATCGACCTGGGAATGGGCAACCCGAGCGACCCCCCGCAAGACTTCATCATCGAGAAACTGGCCGAGGCTGCGCGCGACCCGCGAAACCACGGCTACAGCGATTCCCTGGGGCTGTTGAACCTCCGGCGTGAAGTGGCCAGTCGCTATTTCAAACACTACGGCGTGCGATTGGATCCAGAACGGGAGATTGTGGTCTGCTTGGGATCCAAAGAGGGGTTCAGCCATTTGTGCCTTGCGTTACTGGGATCGGGCGACACGGCGGTGATTCCCAGCCCATCCTATCCTCCCCATCTTTTCGCAGTTGCCTTGGCCGGAGGCAACCAGATCGCGCTGGACGTGGCCGATACGGATGCCTTTCTCAGCAACATTGCCTACACGTGCCAGCATCTTTATCCACGTCCCAAACTCCTGGTTGTCAATTTTCCACATAACCCCTCGACGGCCGTGGTGGGCCCGGAGTTTTATGTGGAAGTGGTGAAGCTGGCCAAACGCTACGGCTTTATGGTCGTCAGCGATCTCGCCTATGCCGACGTCACGTTCGATGGTTACAAGACCCCGAGTTTCCTTGCCGCGCCCGGTGCCATGGACGTGGGGGTCGAACTGACGACGATGAGCAAGGGCTACAACATGGCCGGTTGGCGGGTGGGTTTCTGCGCGGGCAATGCCGAGATCGTCCGGGCCCTGGCCACGATCAAGACGTATTATGACTACGGCATGTTCCAAGCGATCCAGATTGCCGCCATCATGGCCTTGCGCCATGGCGATGCGGCGGTCGAGGCCCAAGCCAAGGTGTACGAGGCCAGACGCGACGTGCTTTGCGACGGCCTGGAACGCGTCGGATGGCCCGTCGTTCGCCCGAAGGCTACAATGTTCGTTTGGGCCAAGATCCCCGAACCCTGGGCGGCGATGGGCTCCTTCGAGTTCGCCATGAAATTGCTGGAAGAAGCCGACGTGGTTGCCAGTCCGGGGGCTGCCTTTGGGCCTTCCGGCGAGGGGTACGTTCGTCTGGCCCTGGTGGAGAACGAGAATCGGCTTCGCCAGGCGGTGCGCCAGATTGGGCGATGTTTGGGGGGAGCCCGTGGCGGTCATCCTGTCCGGGAAGAAGTGGCTTCCCCAGGAAAGTGACGCGCACGGTTCTCCTGGCGGCGTATTGGCACGGCCAGGCGTTCCGGGACTTGTAAGCGTTCCCCTGGGGGCTGCCCCATTTTTCGGGTCGGGAGATGTGCCGGTCCCCTGACCGGCCATTTTCGCGGACTTTGCCGGGCAAATCGGGAGAGTCCGGGAACGGCGACCGCGAATTCCCAGGTGCGCAAACAAGAAGGGCTTCTGCTCGCCGGGGCAGAAGCCCTTGGTTTGGCTGTTCGAACGAGGCGAACCGACGTTCGCCCGATTCGAAGACCCACAGCCGTAAAGAACCTATCGGGCCCGGGTGCCGAGCGACTTTAGGGGCCCGCGAGAGAATTGGCCTGATGAGAAAAACCGCAAAGCTTGCCCTGGAAGATGGGACTGTATTCACCGGAGCTGCTTTCGGCGCCGAGGGCGAAGTCGAAGGCGAGGTGTGTTTCAACACGTCGATGACCGGGTACCAGGAGATCCTCACCGATCCCAGTTATCGCGGCCAGATCGTGGCCATGACCTATCCGGAAATCGGCAACTACGGCGTCAACCAAGAGGATGTCGAGAGCTGGAAGCCGCACCTGGCGGGGTTCATTGTGCGCGAGCGAAGCCGCCGGGTGAGCAACTTCCGGGCCGACGGGGAACTAGGCGATTACCTCCGCCGCCACGGGATCGTGGCCATGGAGGGCATCGACACGCGGGCGTTGGTCCGCCGGTTGCGCATTCACGGCGCCATGAAGGGGGTTCTGTCGACCCTCGACCTGGACCACGCCAGCCTGGTCGCCAAGGCCCAGGCGAGCCCCGGGCTGGTGGGCCGCGATCTGGTGCGCGAAGTCCTGCCCGACCAGCCGCTCCATTGGAACGAGCCCTTGAGCCGCTGGACCCGCTTGGAGGATTCGGCCATTCCACGGCGTGAAATCCCCAGCGACGCTCCGCACGTCGTGGCTTTGGACTACGGACTGAAATGGAACATCGCCCGGCACCTGTTCGACATCGGCTGCCGCGTCACCATTCTGCCTGGCACGGCCAAGGCGGAAGATGTCCTGGCCTTGCGGCCCGACGGCGTCTTTCTCTCCAACGGGCCCGGCGATCCCGAGCCCCTTCATTATGCCCAAGCGACGATCCGGGGCGTGTTGGGCAAGAAGCCGATATTTGGGATCTGCCTCGGGCACCAGTTGCTGGCCCTGGCTTGCGGCGCGAAGACGTTCAAGTTGAAGTTTGGCCACCGCGGGGCCAACCAGCCGGTGTTCCATTATCAAACCGGCCGCGTGGAAATCACCTGCCAGAACCACGGCTTCGCCGTGGATCCCGATTCGCTCCCGGACGACCTGGAAGTCACCCACATCAACCTCAACGACAACACGGTCGAGGGAATGCGCCACCGGAAGTTCCCGGCGTTCAGCGTGCAGTACCATCCCGAGGCCTCGGCCGGCCCCCACGACAGCCACTACCTGTTCGCCGAGTTCCGCAAGATGCTGGGTTAGCGATCGAAGACGGGAAAACGGTCGCGGGTCGGGCGTCAAGACTGACCTGTGGTGGATCCGACGGCAACGCTTGTCCTTGAAGCCATGGATTTACATCTCGCAAATCGCGTGGCGCTGGTCACGGGCGGAGCGGTGGGCCTGGGCAGGGCGATCACGCTGGGCTTGGCGGCCGAGGGGGCCCGCGTCGCCGTCAACGCCCGCACTCACCTCCAGGAGGCGGAGGCCCTGGTCGAGGAGATCCGCTCGAGGCACCGCGTCGACGCCCTGGCCGTTCGGGCCGACGTCAGCAGCGAGGCCGAGGTCGAGGCGATGTTCCGCGCGATTCTGGACCGCTTCGGGCAGTTGGACATCCTGGTCAACAACGCGGCCTTGTGTCCCACGTGCGACGTGAAGGACCTGAGCCTGGCCGACTGGACCCGAACCATCGAGGTCAACCTCACCGGCACGTTCCTCTGCTCGCGCGCGATGGTGCGGCAGCTTGTGGCCGCCGGACGGCCGGGACGGATCGTCAATGTTTCCAGCCAGGCGGCCTTCCGCGGTTCGACCACCGGCCATGCCCCCTACGACGCGAGCAAGGGCGGGATCGTCTCGTTGACCGTCTCGATGGCCCGCGAAGTCGCCCGCCACGGGATCGCCGTCAACGCCGTGGCCCCCGGCATGATGCTCACCGAGATGACCGCCAAGGCCCTGGAGGCGAACCGCGAAAAATACCTCGCGCGCATCCCGCTCGGACGCATCGGCGACACGTCCGAGATCGCCAACGTGGTCGTTTTCCTCGCGTCGGATCGGGCAAGCTACATGACCGGCGCCACGGTGGACGTCAGCGGCGGGATGCTGATGCGGTAACCGCGGCCTGGCCAACGCCTTCACCGTTCCAGGGCGGCGTCGAACAGGGCGATCACGTTTTCCGGCGGCACGTTGGCCTGGATGTTGTGGACCGGGGCGAGCACATAGCCGCCGCCGGCGCCGAGAATGCGAATGCTTTCGCGAACTTCCCGGGCGACTTGCTCCGGCGTGCCGAACGGAAGCGTGCGCTGGCAATCGCACGCCGCGCCCCAGAAGACCATCCGGTCGCCAAACTCGCGTTTGAGTTTCGCCGGATCCATGCCCGCCGCGGTGGTTTGCACCGGATTGAGGATGTCGACGCCCATCTCGATCAGCGTGGGGATGAAGCTGGCAATCGCTCCGTCGTTGTGCATGAAGACCTTCATCCGCGTATTGCGGTGGATCCAATCCAGCCCGCGCTGGTAGTGGGGAAAGATCCGCTCCCGGAACATCCGCACGGAGAGGAACGGCGCGTCCTGCGTGCCCAGATCGTCGTTGAACTGAAGGATCTGCACGCGGTCGCCCACCGCGTCGGAGAACCGGCGAAGGTTCTCCAGCCAGGCATCGACAATCCTGGTCAGCAGGGCGTCGACGTAGTCGGGCTCGGTGGCCAGGGTGATCATCCAGGATTGGAAGTCGCCCGTGCCCAGGCCGAAAAACAGCTCGTAGGGCGGCCCCATCGCCGCGATGATCGCCAGGTCGGTGTTCTGGTAGTAGGCCTCGGCCTGGGCGTGGAGGTGGTCGCACTCTTCTTGCGAGAGGAGCGGCAGTTGGAGCGTCTCGGGATCGGCGTGGGCCGCGCCGGGGTACTTGTCCAGCCGATCGAAGTAGAACCCGTCCCTAGGCATTCGGGCCATGGGACTGCCGTCGGGGTGGAACAGGAGCAGGTCGCCGCGTTCGTCGGGCACGGGCTGGAACCCGCCCGGCACCTCCACCGGCGTTCCGTCGAACAACCGCCAGGGCTTCCAGTTCTCGTTGCGGATGCCGAACGCCACCGCCGGCCGATGCAGGCCGATGACGTCCGCTCCGAACCGCTCCATCACGGGCCGTTCGATCTCGGCCAGCATCTGATAGACATCGTAGACCCGCGTGGGCGTCGTCAGGCCGAGCCGCTGCTTCAGCTTGTGATACGTGGAGGCCGCGATGCCCGATTGACGCGTTCCGCCCACATCGATCGGCACGCGGTCCGGCGTTCGATGGTCCAACGCGCAAAGCACTCGCTCGCGTGAATTCATGGCAGTGCCGTCGATTCGCAGGAGAGCCCCGGGGACGGAGAGAAGGGAAATGGCTATTGGCCCGCGCGGCCGCCTTCGGGGAGGCCTGCTTCTTCCACCTTCTTCTTCACGGCCCGGATGAATTCCGGCGTGGTGCCGCAGCAACCGCCGATGAACTGGGCGCCGGCTTGAACCAGCGCCGGCACGGCGGCGGCGAATCCCTCGGGGGTTTGGGCGTAGGCTGTGCGGCCGTCGATGATCTCGGGCAATCCGGCGTTGGCCTTGATCCAGATCGGCCGGTCGGTAGCCGCCCTGAGCCGGGCGGCGATCTTGACGAACCCTTCGATCCCCTGGCCGCAGTTGGAGCCCACGCAATCAACGCCCGCGGCGGTGAGCTTTTGGGCGGCCTGCTCGGGCGTGGTGCCCATCAGCGTGCGGTCGTGGTCCTTGCCGGAATCGAAGGTCATGCAGGCGACGACCGGCAAGCCCGTCTTCTGGGCCGCGGCCACGGCCAAGAGGATTTCCGCTGGATCGGAAAACGTTTCGAGCACGAGGGCGTCGGCCCCCGCCTCGGCAAGGGCCCGGCATTGGACCTCGAACGCGGCCTGGACATCCTCGGGGCTCACCTCGCCCATCATGAGCATGATCCCGGTGGGCCCGACCGAGGCGAAGACCTTGGCCCGGCCGGCGGCCGCACGGAGCGAGATTTCCACGCCCGCGCGATTGATTTCCGCCACCTTGCCGTCCAGGCCGTGCCGGGCGAGCGTAAACCGGTTGGCCCCGAAGGTGTTGGTCAGAATGACCTGGCTCCCGGCCTCGACGTAGGCGCGGGCAACTTCCTCGACCGCCTCCGGGCGCGTGAGGTTCCAACCGTCGGGGCACGCGCCGACTTCCAACCCCCGCTCCTGAAGCTGGGTGCCCCAAGCACCGTCGGTGACGACCGTTCCGGACACTGTGAGTTCGGCCAGAGAAGCAAGACGCATAGGCTACGATCTCCATGGTTTGCAGCGCCGCGATTCTACCGCAACAAACGACACGGCCCAAGGGGGCGAAGTCTCGTTTTCCGTGCCGGTGGACCGCAGGCGAACCGTAACCGTTGGCGGGTTGGGGACTGGCGGACTGTACGGGCCGTTTCGGGGTGCGAAATGTGCCCGCCCCGGGAACGGCTACAGGCCCGGAACCCTGCCCCTGCGTATTGACAGCATTCCTCGAAGCTGTTAGTGGTATCGCGTCATCGAGTTGTTGACCCCTTAGCTGAGGAATGGTGCCTATGCCGCTCGATCCCACCAAACATGCCGATTGGGAGATCGCCCACGAAGCCGAATCGCGGATGAAGACCTGCTACCAGCTCGCCGACGAGTTGGGCTTGACCAAGGAGGAGTTGCTGCCTCATGGCAACTACATCGCCAAAGTCGACTACATGAAGGTCCTCAAGCGGTTGGAAAACAAGCCGGATGGCAAGTTCATCGAGGTGACGGCCATCACGCCCACTCCGCTCGGGGAAGGAAAATCGACTACCACGATGGGGCTTTTGCAGGGGATTGGCAAGCGGGGCAAGAAGGTCGTGGCCTGCATCCGTCAGCCGTCGGGCGGGCCGACGATGAACATCAAGGGGTCGGCGGCGGGGGGCGGGCTCTCGCAGTGCATCCCGTTGACCGAGTTCTCCCTCGGCCTGACCGGCGACATCAACGCCGTGATGAACGCCCACAACCTGGCCATGGTCGCGCTCACCTCGCGCATGCAACACGAGCGGAACTACGACGACGCCCGGCTCGCCAAGAGCGGGCTGAAACGTCTAGACATCAATCCGAACCGGGTCGAAATGGGCTGGGTGATCGACTTCTGCGCCCAGGCCCTGCGCAACATCATCATCGGCCTTGGCGGCGAGATGGACGGCTACCTGATGCAGAGCAAATTCGGGATCGCCGTTTCGTCCGAGGTCATGGCCATCCTGGCCGTGTTTCGGGACTTGAAAGACCTCCGCGAGCGGATGGGGAACATCGTGGTCGCCTTCGACAAGAAAGGCAATCCCGTGACCACCAACGACCTCGAAGTCGCCGGCGCGATGACCGCCTGGCTCCGCGAGGCGATCAATCCGAACTTGCTCCAATCGCTCGAAGGCCAGCCGTGTTTCGTCCATGCCGGGCCGTTCGCCAACATCGCGGTGGGCCAGTCGTCGGTGGTGGCCGACAAGATCTGCCTGAAACTTGCCGACTACCACATCACCGAGTCGGGCTTCGGCGCCGACATCGGCTTCGAGAAGTTCTGGAACGTCAAGTGCCGCGTGTCGGGCAACGTTCCGAACGTGTCGGTCATCACGACGACCGTTCGGGGGCTGAAGCACCACGGGGTCGCGGCCGGCGCTCCCCCTTGCCCTCCTGGCAAGCCGATCCCCAAGGAGTACTTCCAGGAAAACCTCGCCTGGCTGGAAGCCGGGGCGTGCAACCTGCTGCACCACATCGCGACGGTCAAGAAGGCGGGAATCAAGCCGGTCGTGGCGATCAACGCCTTCCATTCCGACACCAAGGCCGAGATCGACCTGGTGCGCAAGCTGGCCGAGCAAGCCGGGGCCCGCGTCGCCCTTTCCCGCCACTGGCAGTACGGCGGCGAAGGCGCTCTGGAACTCGCCGACGCCGTCCTGGACGCCTGCAACGAGAAGGTGGAGTTCAAGTTCCTCTACGAGATGGATACGCCGCTGCGGAAACGGGTCGAGTTGATCGCCAAGGAGGTCTACGGCGCGGACGGCGTCTCCTACACCCCGGAGGCCGAGGCCAAGGCCAAACGTCTGGAAGCGGACCCGAAGTACAACGACTTCGCCACCATGATGGTCAAGAGCCACTTGAGCCTCAGCCACGACCCCACGCTCAAGGGCGCGCCCAAGGGCTGGACGCTGCCGATCCGCGACTTCCTCATCTATGGCGGGGCCAGGTTCATTTGCCCCGTGGCGGGCAACATCTCCCTCATGCCGGGCACGGCCTCCGACCCCGCCTACCGGCGCGTGGACGTGGATGTCGAGACGGGACGAGTCAAAGGGTTGTTCTAACGGCCGGTCCCGAAGGCGCTGAACCGATTCCCCTCTCCCGCAAACGCGGGAGAGGGGGTGGCCCCTAGCCGGACGCGCGGGGGCGATCGTTGCGCGACGACGCGCTGGCCGCTTGGGCCCGCGGGTGGGCCTTTTGGTACGCCTCGCGAAGGCCCGTGGTGCTCACGTGCGTGTAGATCTGCGTCGTCACCAGGCTCTTGTGCCCGAGCAGTTCCTGCACGCTGCGGATGTCGGCGCCGCGGTCGAGCAGGTGCGTGGCAAAGCTATGCCGCAGCGAGTGCGGCGTGGTCCGCGAATCCAGTCCAGTGCTGCGGAGGTATTTTTCCAGCATCCGGGCGACGCTTCGCGTGGTGAGTCGTCGGCCGAACTTGTTGACAAACACGGGAGACTGAGGGCCCTGGGGTTCCCGGGGGCTCACGCGCCGAACCGCCAGCCAGCGGCGCAGGGCCTGCATGGCATACGAGCCGATGGGGGCCAGCCGTTCCTTGCGGCCCTTGCCCCGCACGCGAAGGATCCCGGCTTCGAAGTCCAGATCGCTCTGGTCCAATCCCACCGTCTCGCTAATCCGCAAGCCGGCGGAATACATCGTCTCGAGAATCGCCCGGTCGCGGAGCCCCATCGGATCGCTGTTGGAGGGGGCCACGAGGAGCCGGCCGATCTCTTCGGTGGAAAGGAAGTGGGGCAGGCGGCGGGGCTTGCGCGGGTTTCGCAACGGCTTGGCGGGATTGTTCGCGACCCAGCCTTCCCGCTGCCCGAAACGAAAGAAACTCCTCAGCGAGGCCAAACGGCGGGCAATGGTCGTCTGCGCGTATCCGGCCTCGTGCAGCGCGGACACGTAGCCGCGAAGTTCCATCACGGTGACCTCGCCGGGCTCCGGACACCGGCCGGATCGGGCCTCGGCAAGATAGTCGGCCAGGGCGGTCAGATCCTCGCGATAGCTCTTGACCGTCAGATCCGAGGCGTTGCGCTCGACCTTCAAATAGGTGAGAAAGCGGTCCACGGCGTGGCGCATCGCGCTAGGCCCAATCGTCCTTGGCCGCGGGGAGATTGAATCGGCGCGCCAGGGCCTGCTTCTGGCTTTCCTGCCGGATCTTCTGGCTCAGCACCGCGGCGTCGTACCACGTGAAGCTCAACTCGGGGTTCGAGGCGAACCGCCCCAACACCCGCAGCGCCTCGGCCCGGCTTGCGTCGTCGTACAAGAAGACGTACCGTTCCGCTCCCTTGACCAAGGCCAATACGTTGATGTCTTGACTCACGGACATGCGCCTCCCAGTGGGCAACCGTACCGATCCGGCACGCTCGGGTTCCGTCGTGATGCTTGTCCTTGTTGTTATCGGATTTTCTTCCACCGCCACACTACTCGCGTTTCGCCCGCCCCGCCCCGGGCCGAAAGCATCTCCCAAATGTGCATCCGGCAGCAAAACGCGATGAAATCGTCGCTCCGCAGCAGGTAATTCTGCCACCCCCCAAAACGGGCGTCGTCCTGAAAAAAGTAATAGCTGGCCAGGGCCTCGGTGAACCGGCTATCGTTGCCGTTGTAGGTTTGCGTGTGCCGGAGCACCGGACCGCTGGTTGGTTGACAGGGCGGTCGAGAGGCCATCGGCGGGGCGGGGATCAGCCCACGCGGGTCGGGCCAGTCGGGTGGGATTCCAGGCATGGCGACGGCAACCGTCCGATTGTCCAACGAAGGCCCTGTCGGCTCCTGATAGGATGCCGGATTAACCCCCTCCCTCGGCCGAGGCTCCGACGAAGTGGGCTTTCGTCCCGATGGCGTCTGGAGGGTTTTTCCCTCCGGCAGCGGCAAGACTTCAGGTTCGGAGGAAGGCGGCAACGGGGGACATCGCGGCGTCTGTGTGGCGAGCTGGGCCCTGGCCAGGGCCATTTCGGCCTCGAAAATCAACGGACCAGGGATCTGTTGCTCTTCCCGCGTCCCCCATGGCAGACCGTACCCCGGCGGAATCGCATGAAACCCACGATTTGAGGCATACCATTCCACCTGGAGGGCGCAGCGGGGCGGGTAGTAGGGAGAATAGTCGGTCACGGCCCCAATCACGATGGCGTCCACGCCCAGATCCTGGGCAAGACGTTGGGCGTCTTCCGGGCCCTTGAGTTGAATGTTCCGTTCCTTCATCGCCTGCTCCACAACACCTACCGGAACCACTTCGAACCCGGGAACTTGCTGAAGTTGGTTAAAATAGGCTAATGCGAAGCGAGCCCCGTCCACGGTGGGTTCCGTGCTCAGATTGAAAAACGGGGCTACAGCCACCTTGGAGAGTTGTGGAAAGGGGTTGTGCAAAGTGGGTTGATGCGCGATTTCCGGAAGCATGGAGCACCCGGAAAGAATCAAGGCACATAGAAAAACGAGGAGGCGCATGGTCCGTTCCTCCTGTATCCCACTTCCCCCCCTGATTCACGGAAGACTTGCCATCGGCGTGCGAAGCCCTGGCGAGGCTGATTCCGTGGCAGCCTTATCGGCAAAGTCCGTGCAGTTTCTCCAGTCGATTCGATCCGCAGGACCGGCCGCAGGGCTTGAAAGGGAAAGGCAGGACGTGAAGAATCGCTGTGGAAGCAGCCGTTCACGCCGGCTGGGCCGAGGTTCGCGGCGAAGTCCGCAAAATCAGCCCCCCCCTTGTGGGCAGGGTACATTTGCGTTTTGCGGTTGAAGCCGGCCCGAAAAATGAGCCTGCCCCCGCCTGCGAGCGGTTAGCCGACAACGGATCGGGTGGATCAGCCAGTCCAGGCCTGGTGAGTTTGAGGCGAATACTCCAAGATTGCACAGTTGTTTAAGCGACTTGGGAAGGTTGGCACTTCGGTGAAAACACAGACACACGGCGTCATGCCGCGGAACCCGACGCGCGCCGTCCGCATTGGTTCGATTACCATCGGCGCTGGCCACCCCATTGCCATTCAGAGCATGTGCGCGACGAAGACGGCCGACGTCGAGGCGACGGTTGCCCAAGCGAATCAGTTGGCGGCGGCGGGCGCCGCGGTGGTTCGAATTGCCGTGGACAGCCCCCGCGAGGCAAGATCGCTGCCGGAGATCCGCGAGCGAACCCGGGCCAACCTTTCGGTCGACTTGCAGGAGAATTATCGCCTGGCGGCGGAGATCGCTCCCTGGGTGGACAAGATCCGCTACAATCCGGGCCATCTGTATCATCATGAACCGGGGAAGGCCTGGCAGGACAAGGTGCGGCTGTTGGTCGAGGTGGCCGTCCGGCATGACATTGCGCTGCGCGTGGGAGTGAATTGCGGCTCCGTCGATCCGGCCGCGCGGGCAAAATTCGCCGAACATGATTCGATCGGCCCGATGCTCGCCAGCGCGCTGGAGCATTGCGAACTGCTGGACCGGCTGGGATTCACAAGGTATTGCGTTTCGCTGAAGGACTCGGACCCGGCCAAGGTGATCGCGGTCAACCAGCTCTTCGCCGCCGCGCGGCCCGACGTGCCGCTGCACCTTGGCGTGACGGAGGCGGGGATGCCGCCCGCCGGCGTTCAGAAAAGCCGTGCCGCGCTGGGAGAGCTGCTGCGCCGCGGCATTGGCGACACGCTTCGCGTTTCGCTGACGGTGCCCAACGCGCGCAAAGTCGAGGAAATCGAAGCCGGCCGGCAGCTTGTCGAGGACGTTGCCTCAGGGCGGTTCTCGGGAGCCGCCGAGGCCCAACTTCCCCGCCTGAACATCATCAGTTGCCCGAGTTGCTCGCGGGTCGAGAACGAGGCCTTCGTCGAGCTGGCCGAGCAAGTGCACCGGATGACCAGGCCTTGGGCCGACTATCCGATCACGATTGCCGTGATGGGTTGTCGGGTGAACGGTCCCGGAGAGACCGACGACGCCGACTTGGGCCTCTGGTGCGGCCCGAACTTCGTCAACCTGAAACGCGGCAGCCAGACGCTGGGCGCGTATCGATACTCCGAAATCCTGGTTCGTCTTCAGGCCGAGCTGGAGGCCCTGATCCGCGAGAAGGGCATGACGCCGTCTCCCTAACCGCCGCCGTCGCGGGCCGGGCGTTTCGGTCGCCCGCCGGCGGCCCCTGCCGGCGGCTACTTTCGCCGCGGGGTTTCGCTTTGCCGCAAGGCGTCGATCTGGCGCGACACCCGCTTTCGGGCCTCGCCGCTGAGGTACGGCAGCGCGGTTTCATACCAGTACAGGGCGCGGCGGCGAGCGGCCCGCTGGTGCGGGGCTTCCAACGAAGGGACCGCGGCCAGCCACTGGTCGGCCAGATTCTCCATCTCGGCCGCCGTGGCGGACCGCTTCGCGGCTTGTTCCGCCTCGGCCAGGGTTCGAAGCGTGGCGTCGTCGCTTTTCAGCAGCAAGGGGAGGCCTTGCTCCCATTGCTCCCTGACCAGGGCGCGATACATGCCCAGAACGTGCGAGGCCTTGGCGTCGTCGGGCTGTTGGGCAAGCGTCTTTTCGGCCTGAAGGGCCTGTTCGCGCTGCTGTCGGTACCAAGGGATCCTTTCGGCCAATTCGGTGGCCTGGCGAATCGCGTTCGGGTCGCGGCCCTTGATGCCCAGGGGCATGTTCGCGTACTGACGGCCGGCTTTGGCCAGTCGTTCGGCTGCCTCGAACGATTCGGCCTGCACCGCTTCGAGAGCGAGCTCGATGGCCAGAAGGGCCAAGGCGGAACGGACCGCGGCGGGGAGCTTTTCGTCGGAGGCCTCGACTAAGGCCCGCGTCTGCTCCGCCACGAGATCCAGTTCGTATTGCCGGGCCATTTCCTCGGTGGCCTCGCGAAACCGCGCCGTCTCGCCCGCCGCCAGCGACAGGTCGCGGGCCAAGGCCAACAGCGCGAATCGAGCGGCGGGTTGATCCTTGACCTCCTTGGCCTCGCGGAGCAGGTCGCCGGCCAGGACGCCTTTGTCGGCCGGATTCTTGGCCTGAGCCAGCCGCGCGCGGAACGTCTCGCGGAGCGAGGTTCTTTCGCGGTCCTGGGTCGCCTGGTCGGGGACGGGCAGGCGGGGCTTCGGCGCAGCGGCCTCAGGGGCCGGCGGACGCGGGGCCGCCGCAAGGGCCTCTTCCAAGGCGGCGGCCAGGCCCGGCCCTGGCGGCGTGCCCTGCCGCTTCGATTGTTCGCACCACGCCGCCGCTTGCCGCGGATCCCCGTCGGGATCGACGAGGAAAAACGCTGCCTTGGCCAAACACGCCGTCTTCTCGGGCAGCTTCTTGTCGGCGAGCGTTACGGCCAACCAGGCGGGAAGGGTGCGCAACGTGTAGGTCTCCCCGGCCCGCTTCCGCGTTTCGGCGCTTCCCCGGGTGGTGATGACTCCGTCGCCCCGCTGGACCACCTCAACCGACAGTCCTCCAGCGCGGAGAATCTCGCCTTGCCGGCATTCCATGATGCCATTTCGCACCGCTTCCCAGAACTCTTCCCACGGGTTGAACACGTCGCTCCAGCGCAGGACCAGATCCTGATCCTGCGACAAGCCCGCCTTCTCGGCCGCGGAAAAATGGCGCTTGGCCGCGACGAGATTACGTTGCTGCATCGCCGTTCGCATGGCGGCAAGGGACTGGGCCACCGGCGGTCGTTGGTCGGAAGGCGACTCCTTCGGGATTTCTGCGTGAGTCGTGGACGACGGGGCGGAATGGCCGCTCTTGGAACCAATCCACGGCGGAGGAGGCTTGAACTTCTTCGGGGATTGCTCTTTGGAAGGCGGCTGCCCTGGCGACTTGAGCGCCGGTTGGGCATCGGGTTGCTTGCTCGGAAAGGACCCCCGGGAGGAATCGCTTTTCGCGTCGCCCGACGAACCGCGCCGGGAGGCATCGGGACGGTTTGCCGCTGCGTCGGCCTGGGGTTCCGCGCCGTCTGGACCTTCAGCCAATTGCCCGACCTCGCCGGAGGGATGACCGCGGCCCAACCCAATCGTCAGCACCGCGGCCACGACCGCCGCGGCGGCCAAAAAGCCGGAAGCGGCCATCCAGATCAGCGGGAACTTGAGCGGGCGTGGGGAAGCAAGTGGGGGTGGCTGAACCTCGGCGGTGTCCTCGGGTCCGATCGGGCCGGGTGCAGCGGCCAACGCAGCGTGTTCCGCTCGCAACTGGGCGTCGTAAGCGGCTTTTTTTTCCGGATGGAGCAGGCAGACCTTGGCCGCGGCGAGTTCATTGAGCAGCTTCTGAGATTCCGCCGAGTGGCGACCCGTCTGAAAAGTCCGCACGTGGGCCATCTGCCGATCCGCGGCGTTGCTGATGACCTCCGGATCGCTCTCGAACAACTCCACGCCGAGCAGACGGTAATGATTCGGCGGGCGTTGCGGATCGCGAATACCCAACCAGTGAAGATACGGGTCGAAGGCTTCCGGCATCAGAGTCCGCAATCGGGGGGCACCAGGACGGCGGCTCGGCACGGCCGCCCCAAACATCCGCATGACAGCCCCAAGAGTAACCGTTCCCAGGCCGGGGACTGGTTCGTTTTCCGCGGCGTTTCGCGCCCAAAAACGCACCTACCCCCTTACCGGCCAGGAGGATAGTCCCCTTTTCGCGGACTTCGCCGCGGAAACCTGGACAGTCCCCGTGAACGGTTACCCCCAAGAAGGCCACCCTACAAATCATTATGCAGGAGGCGTGCCCCCTCCGCAAGCGAGGACGGGCCAAAGGCGGCCGTTCGCCAGCCGGCAGGTTCGATGCGTCAGGCGATCGAGGATTTCCCGTTGATGCGAGATCAGCAACATCGCCAGCGGCAACCGCGCGAGGATCTCGATCACCCGCGCAGTGGCTTCCTCGTCCAATCCCGCGGTCGGTTCGTCGAGGAGGAGGACTTCAGGCTGCATGGCCAAGACGGTGGCCAGGGCCACGAGCCGCTTCTCGCCTCCCGACAGCCGGTAGGTCATGCGATCTTCGTATCCCTCCAAGCCGAGCGATTGCAGAGTCTCCGCCACGATCTGGCGGACCCGGTCCCGCGGCATGCCGAGATTGAGCGGCCCGAACGCCACGTCCTCGGCGACGGTGGGGCAAAACAACTGGTCGTCGGAGTCTTGGAACAACAGGCCGACGCGACCGCGGACTTCCCGGAAATCGGCTTCGGCGGCCCGGACCTTGCCGAAAATCCTGATCTGGCCGGCCGAGGGCCGCAGGAGCCCGACCAGGAGGGCCAGGATCGTGCTCTTGCCGCTCCCGTTGGGGCCCACGAGCCCCACGCGCTCGTTCGGGGCGAGTTCCAGGTCGAGGCCGGCGAGAACCGGGCGCGACGGCTCGTAGGCGAAGCTCACGCTGGACATCGAGATGAGCGGCTCGTTCACGTCCATTCCACCCAGGCGACCAAGGCGAAAAAGGCCGCCGTCGCTACGGCGAACCCCAGATCACGACGCGTCAGCGCGAAGTGGTCGAGCAAGTAGAACCGGCCGCGAAAGCCCCGGCATTTCATCGCGGCCACGATCCGCTCCGAGCGGTCCAAGCTCCGCACCAACAACATGCCCACCAGATAGCCATACGTGCGATACGTGTGGCGGCTCATCCGCGGCCGAAATCCCCGAACCTTCACCGCCGCCGCCAGCCGCAGGTATTCTCGGCGAAGCACCTCGAAATAGCGGACACTGAACAGCATCAAGTGGACCAGTTTTTCCGGAATCCCCAAGTGGTGGAGGGCGTGGCCTAGCACGATGGGATCCATGCTCGCCACCAACGCCATGATCGCCAGCACGATCGCATTGCCTTTCAGGGCCACCGCCGCCGCCACCTGAAGACCTTCCCGCGAGTACTCCCATGGACCCAAGACCGCAATCGGCGTGCCGGGCGTTGTGAGCGGCACGATCAGCACGACCAGGGCCATGAACAGATTGAGCGGCGCGAGTCGGGCCAGGATTGTCCGCGGCCCGAAGCCGGCCAGGCCGGCCGCGACCGCAGCCCCGGCCAGCGCCAACCCAAGCGCCTCCCACCGCATGACAACCGTGTCGATTAGGCAGAAAGCCGTTGCGGCAACGATCCGCGCGCGGGGGTCGAATCGGTCAAGCGGCGATGGGGCGAGGCTGGCGGTCTGAAACATGAAGACGGCTTGAACACCGCGAAGGAGCTAGTCTTCCGGTCCCAGTTTGTGCAACGGTTCACTCCCGGCCAAGAGACGCCGGCAACGGGCCTGCGAACGGTTACGCCGTGCGGCGCGGACCAAGTCGAACTACGAGTTGACCCGGCCCGGGCCGTTGCATCAAGGGGGCGCGTTCAAACGGCTGTCGGGGGCAGCCGGAGTTGGCTCGGGCCGGCTGGCGGGTCTTCTCGTTCTGGCCGACGCCCCGAGAAAGTAGAACGCAAGCCCCATCAGGCCGAGGATGTAGCCGATTCCCCCCAGCACGTCGCTCCACCGCGCCCGATCCTCTCTTGCGGCGAGGTCGCGTCGGAGCTGCACCAGTTGGGTTTGGAGGGCTTCGAGTTCCGCCCGCACCCCGGCCAGGCCGTCGCTCGCTGGATCCGAACGGCCCGGCGCCGGGAGGGCGCTCGATTGTGTCCCAGGGGCGGGGGGCGGGGCCGCGGGGGGCGGCGCCGGTGGTTTTTCCCCCGGCAGATCGGCGGGAATCTCCTCCGCGCGGATCATGGACTCCGCCGCGTGGCCGTCGCCCGCGTCGACCACCAGACGGTGATCGCAGCGGCGGACCAGCGGGACGGAGAACTTGCCCTCCGAGTCCGTTTGCGTCTCGGCAAGTTGTTTTCCGTCGGGGTCGAGCACCGTGATCCGGGCTCCGCGGAGCGGTGTCCCGTCGCGGAAATACGCCTCGCCCGAAACCGTCTTGCCCCGCACCGTCGCGAACACGCTCGCCTTGTGCGCAAAGGCAGGCGTGGCGACCAGCGCGGCGAGGACCATCGCGACGGCGCAAGCGAGGCCCCTTCGGCGCTGCGAACGCCAACCTGTCGCCTCACGAGTCATGTCATCCATCCCGACCAACTCGACGTTCCCCGCGTCGCCCCGCTGGCGTCTCTGTTCAGGCATCGGAGGTCTGCACGCCCATTGGCAAGCAAGGGGCGTCGAGCAGCTCCGGCCGGACCTTGCGAAGGAAAAGCACGGCGCTGGAAGTGACCAGGCCCTCGACCCCGGCCACCGGCAGATGGGCCAGCAACACGGTCACGGCGAGTTTCTGGAATTGGTGGCCGGCGGCCGCCAAAATGCCTGCGAGCAAGACCGCCCCCAAGACAATCGCCGTCGCCCCGGCCGCAAACCCGGCGGCGGCGGCCACCACCTCCCGGCCCGAGCGCACCATCGGATGAAACATTCCGTAGCTTGCGACGGCGGGCAGGGCCATGACCAAGGTGTTGACGCCCAAGGTGGTGAACCCCCCGAAGCCGAAAAACGCCGCCTGAAGCGCGATGGCGATGAAGATTGCCGGGAACGCGGCCCAGCCCAAGACCAGACCGACCAGCCCCGACAACACCAGATGGACCGAGGCCCCGCCCAACGGCACGTGGATCAGCGAGGCGGCGAAGAACGCGGAACTGAGCAGCGCCACTTGCGGCACGCGTTCGTAGTCCATCTTGCGCAATCCCCACGCCGTGCCCGCGGCCGCCAAGGCCGCACCGGCGCCGAGGATGCTGATTCCCATCGTGGAAACCGACAAGGGGCCCTCAGGAATATGCACGGAAAACCTCGCGATTCATTTCATGTCGACCACTTGCACCCACAGGACGCCCCCCAACTCCACGTCGGCCATTTTTCCGGCGGGGCTTTTCATTTTCTCTTCGCCCGCCACCAAGGCCGCGAACCCCCACCAACCGGCCCTCGGCATGCTGTAGGAGAACGTGCCCGAGGCGTCGGTCTTGATGACCTGCGTCACAAAGGCGTCGTTGGGCGTTTTCACGCGGCCGCCTTCGTTGAGATACTCGACCTCGACCGTGGCGAACGGAACCGGTTTGCCCCGATAGGCGACCACGCCGCGAAAGGTGTTGCCCGTCCAAAGCCCATACGGCCGGACCAAGGGTTGGATCTCCACGGGAAATCCGATTTGGGCGTCCCAACCCTTTTCCACGCCCCCGAAGTTCACGACCACCTTCGTGTAGTGGACGATCAGGGTCTCCTCGCCGGCGTCCCAATACGGGGCAGGCTGAAAGTAAAACACATGATCGCCCGGCCGTTCCAGCTCCACGACGGCCTCATACGTCGTCTTGCCTTCCACCTTCTTCGGCCGCAACCGATCCATCAGGTCGCGGTCCTTGCCGGCCACGCGGACCCCAAACCGCTCGGGCCGGCCCAATTCCATGATGGGCCCCTGCTCCATCGGGTGGGTGAACATGATCTCCAGGTTCACGCTCCGTGTGCCCGGGCCCACCACGTCGCTCGACGGCCGCAGCACCAGGAAGTGTCCGGCGGCGCGAGGCGCGGCCAAGGCCAGGAGGCTCAATGCAATCAACGCCGCGGGAAGGGGTCTGCTCATGATGCGGCTTCCGGAAAATGGACGTGAAACGGGGCAACCGTCCTCAGGCCAGGGACTTGCGGATTCCTTTGGTCCGTTTCGGACTGGAAATCGGTTTGTCCTCTTGCCCGCAACGCAGGCACTCCTATTTTCGCGGACTTCGCCGCGGGAATCGGGACATTTCCCGTCAACGGCCACGAAACAACGGTTCCCAAGGCTGGGCTGCGGTCTTTGGGTGGTCTCCACCGGGAGTGTTACATTATGGCCCATTGTAATACCATCGCCGCGCCCTGTCGAGCGGGGCGAAACTGGGCGGAAGCCGACCGCCGAAAACCGCGTACTCACCAAGAGGGGGTCATTGTGGGCCCCGTTTTTTGGCCGCAGGGTGGGTTGCCGGGCAAGGGGACGTCCCCCTTGCAAGTCCGCGTCGCCTGCGTATGGTTAAGGTTTGCAGCCTAATCCCGCAAGTCCACCGTGCGGGAGCGGGGGACCCAAGGAGCTGGGGCGACTCGGCTCGGGGGCGCAGGACCGCGGACGGCCATCACGGGGATCCGTCGTGGCGATGGCCGAGAGGCGTCGATCCGCGGACCGGGGTACTTTCAAGCCCTAGCCCGTCAGCTAACCTCGTCGGCGTGTCGAGACGCGGAGTCTCGACCGAGTTGAAAGGGCCTTCGCGTCGCGAGGCGCTGGCGAAGAAGCCCTTCATGGGAACAGCGTTAGCGCTCGGCGCGTGACAGATCATGGATATTCCCTCTTCCTCCGTTTCTTCCCTTGAAGGCGGGAGCGTCGCATCACGTTGGCGTCAGCCGGTGCAGGTGCTGATCGTCAGCAGCGTGATGTTCACGTTCATCTCCTACTGGCGCACCGCGGCGGTCGTGCTCTGCGACCTGGCGAGCACGGCGTACTACATCGGCGGGATTGTCGAGGCGGCGATCGGACCGGCCGCGCCGTGGTTCATTTTCGCCGTCATGCTATTCAGCGGCGCGGTGTGCCTGGTGTACGTCGAAAGCAGCGCGCTGTTCGTGCGGGGCGGCGTGTACCGCGTGGTCAAGGAAGCGATGGGCGGCTTTCTGGCCAAGCTGTCGGTCTCGGCGTTGATGTTCGACTACGTGCTCACCGGCCCGATCAGCGGGGTGTCCGCCGGACAGTACATCATGGGCCTGATCCTCGACGGGCTGAAGCTGTTGAATCCGCACCTGGCGTTGTCGCCGGAGCTAGCCAATCCCGTGCGGCGTTGGGGCGCGGTCTCGATCGCCTGCGCCATCACGCTGTACTTCTTCCGCCAGAACCTGTTGGGCATCCACGAGTCGAGCGGCAAGGCCCTGAAAATCGTCGTTGTCACCACGATCATGGGGGCGATCATGCTGACCTGGTGCGGGGCCACGCTGGCGATCCGCGGTCCCGCCAACGAGGTGCCCACGGCCCCGGACCTCTTGCCCAAGGTTGAATATGAAGAGGTCCAAGGCGTCGACCCGGCGACCGGCGCGCCGCACTCCACCTGGCGGCGCGACCCAGCGACCGGACGCCTGGCCCCCAAGCTGGCGCCGGACAAGCACGGCGTGCTTCAGCCGGTCCCCAAGCTCAACCCGGTCACCGGGCGTCAGGAAGACCCCTTGGGCTGGATCGACCACCTGTTCCCCCGTTTCGGCCACGCGATGCGCCAGCCAGAAAGCTGGCTGAGCCTGATCGGCATCCTCGGCTTGTTTCTGGCGTTCGGGCACTCGATTTTGGCGATGAGCGGCGAAGAGACCCTGGCGCAGGTCTACCGCGAGGTGGAATCGCCCAAACTGCCCAATTTCAAGAAAGCCGCGTGGATCGTCTTTCTCTACAGCCTCGTGTTGACGACGAGCATTTCCTTCCTCGCCGTGCTGCTCATTCCCGACGAGATCCGGATGAAGGACTACGCCGACAACTTGATCGGCGGGCTGGCGATGCAGGTGGTGGGTCCCACCGCGCTCCGCCTGGCCCTCCATGCCTTCGTGGTCATTGTCGGCTTCCTCATCCTTTCCGGGGCGGTGAACACGGCGATCATCGGCTCCAACGGGGTGCTGAACCGGGTGGCCGAGGACGGCGTCATGCCCGACTGGTTTCTCAAGCCGCACCGGCGTTACGGGACCACCTATCGCGTCCTCACGCTGATCGTCGTCATGCAGTTGTTCACGATCGTCGCCAGCCGGGGCAACATGTACGTGCTCGGCGAGGCCTACGCCTTCGGCGTGGTGTGGAGCTTTTTCATGAAGGGGATCGGCGTGCTCGCTCTGCGCTTCCAGCGGCACGACCAGGAATACAAGTTCCCCCTCAATTTGCGCTTTGGCGGCCGCGAATGGCCCGTGGGGCTCACCCTGACGGTGATGGCGCTGGGCCTGGTCGCCGTCGCCAACCTGGTTTCCAAGCGCATCGCTACGGTCTACGGCGTATCGTTCACCATCGTCCTGTTCACGGTGTTCATGCTCTCCGAGCGGATCAACCGCCGCAAACACACTCGCGAGCAGTCCGGGCTGGAGGAGTTCAACCTGGAGATTCAGCCGCAGATCGCCGCCGATACCGTGCATGCCCGCCCGGGCTGTGTGCTGGTGGCCGTTCGCGACTACAACCGGATGCTGCCGCTCCAGCGGGTGCTGCAAAAGACCAATCTCCGCCGCCAC